>ERZ773359.1697-NODE-1697-length-29736-cov-9.545602_pt1 | contig 29736 bp, 29 predicted proteins | sample MGYA00374955_ERZ773359 | MGnify/ENA primary metagenome ERZ773359 (study PRJEB29098, sample SAMN04486028) | biogas fermenter metagenome | study: EMG produced TPA metagenomics assembly of the Biogas fermentation microbial communities from Germany - Plant 4 DNA1...
TTACTCTTTAACCGCACCGATCGTAAGGCCGGAGATGAAAGTTTTTTGGTTAAAGATAAAGATAATAATAATCGGAAGAACAGAGAGTACCGCCCCGGCCATTAGCATATCGTAATTATGGCCATAAGGAGTGATCAGGGAACTTAGTCCAACCGGAAGGGTCATCCGCTCATTGGAACGCAAAGCAATTAACGGCCAGACCAGGCTATTCCAGCTAAACATTGCTTGGAGGATGACAATGGCGCCAAATGCGGGCTTCATCAAAGGCATCATAATCCGAAAATAGATCCCGTACTCGGAACACCCGTCGATCCGCCCCGCATCCAATAGATCGCGCGGTAAGCCAAGGGCAAATTGGCGGAAAAAGAAGACGGCAAAAGGCGGAACCGCAAACGGCAAAATAACACCGGTATAGGTATCAATAATCCGCAAACGAATGGTTAACTCATATAAGGGCAGCATTAAAATTTCGATCGGGACCATCATCACAACAAGAACCGCAATGAAGATTAAATTTCTCCCCCGAAACCGGTAAACCGCCAGTCCATAACCGACTATCGCACTTAAAAACACCGCAACAAAAGTCTGGAAACAGGTTATTAATACACTATTTTTGTACCAATGAAGATAAATACCTTCTTTTCCGGTGAAAAGCAGATAATAGTTCTTTAAGGTCATAATCTCCGGTTGCCATTTTAAATTGATCCCATATCTGATCAATTCCGATCCGGGTTTAAAGGAGGATACGAGCATAAAATAGAAAGGAATCAGCGCAAAAAGGCTAAAGATCACCAGAACTAGGAAGATCGCAATCTTTGCCCACCTCTCCCTGGGCCTTTTCTTTTCTTTGACGCCGTATTCGCTTTTAAACTGGTCCTTCAGTTGGTGACCCATCCTAATTTGCCTCCTTCTTAAAAAATCCCATAATGGTCAATTGGACTAGATTGAGCAGCATGACAATGAAAAGTAAAGTAACCCCAATTGCGGAAGCAAACCCCATATCAAAATCGTTGAATCCCATTTGATACAGGTAAGAAACGATCGTCATGCCAATATCCCCCGGTGTATGGGTCTGCCAATAGGCGAAACTCTCGGCGAACATGGAATAACCACCGTGAATACTAATGGTTATGACATAAATGATCACCGGCTTTAGACTTGGCAGGGTGATCCGGAGAAAACAATTCCACGCATTTGCACCATCAATGGCTGCTGCTTCGTATAGCTCCCGGGGAATTGCCTGCAAGCCCGAAAGAAAATAGACTATATTCACTCCCAACCACCGCCAAGTACAAAGCACAACCAGCGCAAACATGGCTGGGCCCCTCTCTTGTAACCAGACCCGGGGGGCGATTCCAAAAACTCCGGTAATTGCATTCACTAAGGTCGTAGCTTGTTCCCCGAAAGCATAGCGAAAAAATATACCCGCGACAATTACCGAGGTCAAAGCCGGCATAAATAAAGCGCCTTTAAAAAAACCTTTGCCTCTAGTTGCCGGATTGTTCAAGAACACGGCAAGAATAATCGGTAAAGGGATTAAAACCAGAATGGTCCAAAAAGTATAGGCCGTGGTCGTTTTTAGGGCATTAAAAAAGTGGGGATTGTTCAACCTCCGGTAATTATTTAACCCGATAAAAGTCACATCATCAAAACCATAGATTTGCTGCATACTCATCTCTATCGTTCTGAGAAAAGGATAAACGTAGCAAATCAAGAAAAACAGAATAAAAGGGGCAACAAAGACATACGGAGCAACCTTGGGAGAAGATAAAAAGGAGCGTAATGACGCTTTTTTTGTTTTAGTCATCGGCATGAGCCCACCTTTTGTTAATAAAATAAGAGTCATTATTAAGGGAAAGAGCTGTAGATTTCGACGACCACTGCGCTTTCTTCTACAGCTCTTATCCCTAAGGAATCCTTAAATTATCGTCGAAGTTCCCTTGCTGCTTCCTTCAGCGCCTCTTCTGGCGATTGGCTTAATTCCCGCAAGGCTTTAAAACAAACATTTTTCTTCAGCAAATCAATCGCCAAGGGATATTTATCAGTAATCACCGTCGGGTTGATCTCGTCTTTGATCTCCAATAGCATGTTAAATACTTCTTTTCCAAAGTACTCGGTATAAATGTTATCTTCCCGCATTGCCGGGTCATCCCAAACATCCCAGCGCAAAGGATCGAACCCCAAGATCGTCCAGGTCTTAATCGCTCCTTCCCGGGAGAGTTTAGCGGCATCTAAGAACCGCACGGCTAAGTCTTGGTGTTTACTCTGGACGGTCACTACCGTCCCCGTTCCACCCATACCGGCTGAGCGGTTGCCCCCTGGCTCCCAGGCTGGCAGCGGCCGAATAATGATTTTTCCTTTAAGGTCCGGCATATACTGGACAAAACGCCCCATAAACCATAAGGGCATCATCAAGGAGGCGGCACCACCTTGGTTCATAAAGGCCCAATATTCTTCAGCATGATGGAATCCACCCGGTGCCGGAATGGCAATTTCATGTTTGTAGATCATATCCTTAATAAAAGTGAGGACCTTTACATTATCCGCATTATCGAGGATAACTTTACCATCAGGCGTAAAAATATCGGTGCCATATTGACTAAGCATCGGATAAAAAGTCCAGTGTTCGGTAACTTCCACTGTGGTCATTGGTTTACCCGTCGCCGCAACCACTTTCTTCCCGGCCGCGACGTAGTCATCCCATGTCACAATGGTATCAACATCGACCCCGGCCTGATCTAAGTACTCCTTGTTATAGAACATAACGGTCGCACCAACATGGTAATCAATCCCGTAATACTTTCCGTCTTTACTATAGTTTTCGAAGCGAGCTGTGATTAACCGGTCCAACTTCGGTTCGATAATCTTATTTAACGGTACTAATTGGGGATTTCGACCCTTAAGATAGTTGGCAAATTTGGATATTTCGATATCAGCTAAGTCCGGTGCCCCCACGCCGGATTGTAGGGAAATCAGCAGTTTATTGTGCATTTGGTCATAGGGATAAACTTCGGTTTTGAGAATGATTTGTTCATTAGGGTTCGCCTTATTCCAGCTTTCAACCGCATCATCCATAAAAGCTTTATGCAGTTCTTGAAAGGTCCAGAACGTAAGGGTTGTCGGCGAAGCGGTCTCCCCTGGAAGGGCCGCCGTCATGAGGCATAAGCATACTAACAGGACGCCAATAATTTTTCGCATTTGATCAACCTCCTTTTTTGTAACACAAGTATAATATAGTTTCCGCGCGTAAACACTCTAATTTTTTTACCTTTTGCTATAATTTTGTTACTAATTAATTACAGTCCGGATATTAGCCCGCGTCCCGTCAAGCTCTCCAGCGCATCCCAGTCCCTACCCTTCCTCCAACAAAAACACCCCCCGGCAACGTGCGGGGGGATAAGCTATAACGAGTTGGTTTGGCTTTCAACAAACCTAAAAATAGCCGGGAGTATTCTCGTACAAAACCGGGATCTGTTTACTTCTTCGGTGCGCGTCGTCGGTTTAAACCTCTTGTTTGGGGCAATGATTAACAAGGGCTTGTCAAAGCGTCGCCGCCTTTTCCCCAGCCAGATACCCGGAAGACCATGCCCATTGTAGATTGAAGCCCCCACATCTACCAGCCAGATCAATGATTTCACCGGCAAAAAAGAGCCCCGGAACCAGCTTTGACTCCATGGTCTCCGGATTAATCTCGCCCGTTACCACTCCCCCAACCGTCACCTGGGCACTGGGCCAGCTTTTCGTCCCTCTAACCGGAAGCCGCCAGTTGGTCAGGATGTCAACCAGCCGCTCCGTTTCCGCTACCGTCAGTTGGCCCACCGGCCGTTTCAAATCGGTAAAACCGGCCTCTCGCAATACTACTGGGATGAGTCGTTTATTAACGAACCCGACCAGGCTAAAGACCAGTGTCTTTCCGGGAGCTTGCCGGAAACGGTCCTGCAGTAATGCGGTCAACTCGGCCCGGGTCAGCTGGTCGATCATCACCAGTTGTAAAACCGGAGTCTTTCCGGCCTGAAGCAACGGCCCCACCAATGTACTAAGCTGGAAAACGGGCGGACCGGAGAGGCCATAGTTACCAAAGATGATGTCACCCTGTTCGCGGCCGAGGGCTTCAGCTCCGTCCAGCAAAGCCACCGTCCCCTTGATTTTCACCCCTTGCACCTGAGGGAAGAAGGAACCTTCCAACATTAACTGGACAAGGCCCGGATAGAGCGGGGTTACGGTGTGACCGAGGCTGCGGGCTAGATCGTAGCCATTGCCATCGGAACCGGTGGATGGTTTGGCTTTCCCTCCGGGGGCCAGGATCAGGCGGTCCCCGGTAACCACCGTGCCGTCGGCCAACTCCACACAGAATTGATCTCCCGCTTTTTCGATCCGGTGGACAAAAGCATCCACCACCACCTTTACCCCACAGTTTTCCAGCTCATACAAGAGCACATCAAGAACACTGGACGCTTGGTCCGACCAAGGATACACTTTCCCCGCGTCCTCCACCTTCGGGACCACCCCTAGCTTAGCAAAGAACGCCATCGTTGCTTCACTATCAAAAGCCTCCAGCGCACGCCGGGCAAATTCCGGGTTTTCCCCCTGATAACAGCGGTAATCCGCCTTTATGTTCGTATAATTACAACGTCCATTCCCCGTAACCAGGATCTTTTTCCCGACCCGTGGGTTACGTTCCAAAAGCGTCACGGCGGCCCCGCGGTGGCGGGCACTAATCGCCGCCAGCATCCCCGCGGCACCGCCGCCAACAACTATTACCTGCTTTTCCAGTTTAGTCTCCCTGCCTTTCCCGTTCAAGTCTCTTTTCCAAAGCCCGCCGCCAGCGTTCAAAGCGCCGTACTTGTTCTTGCGGCGGATCCACCGGTCCGTAACGCGCCTCCTGATAACCAACGGTCACCGCCTGAACAGCCTCCGTCTCCTCCGCAAGCATCGCCGTAAGCGCCTGTCCAATCTCCGCCGGGGTCTGGCTGGCGTGCCAGGGGAGCCCTTGTTGGCGGGCTTTCATAAGGAGGCGGTAATATCCGCGGCGGATCAGAGCCCGGGAGCCTCTGCCCCAGTGATAAAAGGGTTTTCGTCGCCCCGTGCCCTTGGTCGCCTCCCCTTCCAAGGGGGAAAGGAGGACCCGGCAGCCGTCGGTTTTTTGCCGTCTTTGCGCTAAGCGCCGAAAGAAAAGGTAAAACCGGACTAATACTTTGGGTAAGCCGCGTAAACTGTCGAGTTGTCCCACCAGCGACCGGTGCAACAGGTAGCCCACAAAAACCAGCACGGCACTGCCGATCATCATGCCTAGTATGAGAAAAACCACAAAAGTGAGCCATAAGAGGATCTTCTCTCCTAAGCTGGGCGTGACTTCGGCCGCAACGAGGGGTTCTGGCGGGAACAAAGCGGGATTGGGTAGCATAACCTCCATCCCCTGCCCCCTTGTTTCCGGCAGCGCGCTTGAACGATTGACAAGCCAGAGCACCACTCGCCACCCGACAGCGCGAAAATTGGCCGGTAACAGCCCGGCGAGGATCGACAAGAGGACAAGGATCTTTCCCGTCTGCCACCGCCATTCGCGGCGGAGGGAGGCTTCGAGCGCAAGCCCTTCTATATGCCAATAAGCCCGTTTATAACAGTAATTGCCGGCCGCCAACAAAGCCAAACCGGTACAGCTGAAGAACCAGAGCAGGAGGCGGCCCAGAGCCAAAGACCAGGACAGTTCAATTGCGGTTGGATGCGACGCGAGGGCCAGCACAAACACCCCGATCCCCAAAAGAGCACAGGTACATATCTGCAGCCCGCGCCAGTTTAAGTTCCAAAAGGTCAGATCCACTGTATCCTCATCCCACTGGTTCGCCCATGAATACACGGGGCGGCGGGGCCGAAGCTGCAACCCATAGAGCATCCGGCCAAAACCCTGGGCCCCAAACCAGGTTATAACCGCCGGGATCCACCATTCGGGGTATTGGGCGATAATCCGTCCGGGCAAAAGGAGCATTTTGCCCCCCTCCGCCCGGTTGGCCATAACCCAAAGGGCGGCCACGCCCCACTGGAAGAGGAGGAAAGACATTATCCCCCATATCGACGGAAAGATCCGCGCCGACCGTATCACCGCATAGAAACTCCCGCCCACTGCCAATAAAAAGAGCAGCGCCACAGTGGCGAGCGGATTGGGCCGATATAAACCAAGCGGAAGGACGCGGGTGACCAGGAGCATAAACAGCCCGCAAAAAAGGGCCGGTAAGCACTGTAACCAAGGGGAAAAGTCCCTACTCTCCACCTGTGAAGGTAAATTCATCCCGGTCACCCCCTTTACGGACAATATACCATTTCAGATTGGCTTTCCTTAAGTCCGTGGTTGGAAGCACACCGTCACGGTAATAAGGCCATAAAAATACCGGTTGGAAACCGTTCCGGCGTAAATGGGCCGCCTTTTCCACCATCACCGGGGTGATGACCGGAGTGAGAAACAACAAAATGGACCGGGCCGGTAAACGCGCGGCTTCGCGGAAAAACACCTCCACCGCCTGCCCCTGTCCGGGAGAAACCCCCGCCAGGTATGTGAGGATTTTCTCTACAAGATGCCGTCCACGTTTTGGCGGTAAACGAAACGGTCCTTCCCCCGCACCAAAGGGCTTGCCATTACAATAGAAAGCGATGGTCTCATTCTGCACCGCAAAGAAATGGGAAAGGGAAGCCGCCAGTTCAACCAGGAACTCGGTCAAAAAGTACCAGGCATTGGTCGGTAAATCTTCTTCCCGTAAATTCAGAAAGATCCCATAATCAGAAGTGAGGGTTGTCTCCCACTCCTTCACTTGTAAAATCCCGGTCCGCGCCACATTCGGCCAGTGCATCTTCTTCAAACTGTCGCCGGGTAGGTACTCCCGGCTTCCTTGGAGCCGGGTTGGGTCCTCATATAAACTGTAATGTAACCGGTACGGTCCGACCGGAGACCGCCGGGACAGCGCAAACCCCTGCAGGGGCCGGACCGGAGGAAAGATCGTTATTTTCTCCTCCCCTGTCGCCGTCATGCTTTGTTCGGTTAACCCCCAGTGGTCCCCGAAAAACAACCGGCTGGGCGGTAATAAATAGACCCCCCGCCGCTCCCCTCTGACCTTCAGGTCAATCTCCGCTTGCCCACCGGACGGAAGGGAGAAGAGGTGGCTACTGCGGTCGGCACTCAATTGGGAAAAAGAATGTTCGGCCCGACACCAGGGAACCGGAAACATTGTCGGGTTCGCGACCCGAATTTTGATCCGCAGATCATCACCGACAAAACCCTGCCCTTTGATTACCGCCCTGACAACACGGAGGTTTAGTGCCACTTTTCGCTGCCCCCACCAGGAAAACAGCAGCAAACCAACAAGCACATAGAGCGTAACCGCCGGCACAAAGCTGACCGCAGTCAAAAGAAATACCGTAAGGCTTAATACGCCAATGCGCCTACGCATTCATAATCTCCTCCGTGGGGACAGGGGTCGAATTGATGATCTCGTCCATGATCCTCAGGCCCTTTTCCCCCCGGGCCAGCGCTTCCGGGGTCAAGATTAAACGGTGGGCCAACACAAAGGGGGCCAAATATTTGATGTCTTCCGGAAGAACGTAGGTCCGCCCGCGCAAAACCGACAGCACACGGGCGGCCTGGAAGAGAGCGATACTGCCGCGCGGGCTGGCCCCCATCGCCAACGCAGAATGGCGACGAGTCCGGCTGACCAGCTCGACAATGTAAGCGCGCAGGCTATCCTCAACATAGACCGCCCTTGCGGCCTGCTTAAACCGGTTAATCTCTTCCGGGGACACTACTTGTTGTAATGTTTCGATCGGATGTTCCTTTTCTAAACGGGACAAGATCTCCCTTTCTTCCTCGGGGGTCGGGTAACCCAGAGAAACACGCAGCAAAAACCGGTCCAACTGTGCTTCGGGCAGGGGAAACGTCCCCTCGAATTCAATAGGGTTATCGGTCGCCACCACCATAAAGGGTTCGGGCAACGCAAAAGTCTGGCCGTCCACGGTTACCTGCCCTTCCGCCATGACTTCCAAGAGACCCGACTGGGTGCGGGGCGTGGCCCGGTTAATCTCATCCACCAAGACAATATTGGCCATCACCGGCCCGGGACGGAACGAAAAGGCCCCTTCTTGCGGGTTAAAAACAGAAACTCCAGTTATATCCGAAGGTAAAAGATCCGGGGTGCATTGAATCCGGTTAAAGGTTAATCCTAAAGAACAAGCGAGTGCGCGAGCAAGCATGGTTTTACCCACCCCGGGAACATCTTCCAACAGTAGATGACCACCACAACCCAGGGCAACCAAACAGAGCTCCGCTGCTTGTTTTTTCCCTACTAAAACCCGGTCGATGTTGTCAATGATCTTTTCGGCAATCGCTTCGGGATTAAGCTGGCCCATGGTACATCCCCCTCTAAATCACGCAATATTCTTAAAAATATACTTCGTGATCTTTTTGGGGTCTCCTCTTCTTTAGCGAAACATCTGTATCCAGTGCACGTGCAGAGAACTCGTCTTCCGGTTAAGAACTCTTTAGTTTTGGTGCAGCCCGGCCGATACTATCTTTATCGAAACGGCAGCGGCTTCTTCCGAAATAAAGCAGCCACAATCTACTTTTTTGGAGGTTAAACGATGTCTTACAACTTTGACCAAATCATCGACCGTCAACAGACGAATAACGAAAAATGGGACCACCGGTCGGAAGTATTCGGCACCTCTGATCTCCTCCCCTTGTGGGTAGCAGATATGGATTTTGCGGTTCCCCCGTGTGTCACAGCAGCCCTCACCGAACGGATCAAACATCCGGTTTATGGCTATTCTTTCCCTCCACCCGCATTTTATCAAGCCGTTGTGGACTGGATTGCCCGGCGCCACCAGTGGACCATCCAGAAGGATTGGTTGGTGGTAACCTCCGGGGTCGTTCCGGCGCTGGCCTTATCGGTTTTGGCCTTCACGGAACCAGGGGAGAGCGTCATTATCCAACCCCCTGTTTACGGCCCCTTCTTCCGCGTCGTTGAACAAAATCAACGACAACTGGTGCTTAATCCATTAAAGGAAGAAAACGGCCGTTACACCATGGACTTTGACCATCTGGAATCAGTGGTTAATCCCAGTGTAAAAATGATGATCTTATGCAGCCCCCATAATCCAGCGGGACGGGTCTGGACCCGGGAAGAACTGGAGAAGCTTGGTGCATTCTGCACTCGCCACCGGATCTTACTGGTTTCCGACGAAATCCACGCGGATTTGGTTTATCCCAACTTTAAACACACCCCCATTGCGGCACTCAGCCCGGAGCAAGCGTACAATACCATTACCTGTCTTGCCCCGAGTAAGACCTTTAATCTCCCTGGGCTGACCACCGCCGTCACGATCATCCCCGATCCGGAACGACGAAGACGGTTCAAACAAGTCCAATCGGCGTTAGGGATGCAGGTCTATAATACACTGGGCCTCACTGCCTTTACCGCTGCTTACCGCGGGGGTACGGACTGGTTGGCGGCGCTCATCGATTATCTCCAGGGTAATCTTGACTTTTTGCTGGATTTTTTTGCCACACGGATTCCCGCCATTAAACCGGTACCGCCGGAAGGAACCTACCTGGTTTGGCTTGACTGCCGCCGCTTGCCCCTGACGCCGGATGAACTAAAAGCCTTCTTTATTCACGAAGCGAAAGTCGGCCTGAACGACGGGCGCACTTTCGGCCCGGGCGGAGAAGGTTTTCAACGGATCAATATCGCCTGTCCCCGTCCGCTCCTCGCGGAAGCCCTCCACCGGATCGAAGATGCCGTTGGCAGGCTACCACTGGAATAGGTTGATTCTTCCCGCTAAAAAGGGGAATCCGGCGTGAATCAAGCCGGATTCCCCTTTTCGATCATCGATCGGAGTCGCCTTCAGTTTGCCTTTATTATTGGTTTGGTGCATAACCGACGCTCTTTGCTCCAAGCTACTCTCCCACCAATTCCTGGGCAAGCTGTTGTAGCTTTTCCGCATCAAGCCCGGTACAGACCACATCTTTTACCGCACCGTCGACCACCGTAATCACAGCCGGAAGGGCGGACGGCATCTGGCCGCAAAGTTTGGTGACGATCGACTGGGACTTATAGACATCCACTTTTTCACAGGCCAACTTTTCCTGGAATTTCTGGTTAAGCTCCTCGATGGTGGGAAGCAACTGACGGCAACATTCATTGGTCGGTTCCCATACATAGAGCAGTTTTGGCTTTTCTCCAGAAAGGAGCCGTTCACGCAGGTATTCCACTTCGGCAATATACTGTTCGGCGGCGACCGCGGCGATCGCCCCGTCACCTACGGCGGTGGCCACCTGGCGTAAACATTTTGCCCGCACATCGCCGACGGCATAGATCCCTTCCACATCGGTCTCCATCTGTTCGTTGGTTATAACATAACCGCGTTCGTTTAAAGCAATCAGCCCTTCGAATATTTGGGTGTTTGGTAGATAACCGATGAAAAGGAAGACCCCATCAACTTTAAGCGGCATCAGTTCACCCGTTTTTGTGTTGCGGAGAATCACTTCTTCCAGCCGTTCCTGGCCCCGGTACTCGTCAACCACGGTATTCCAGATGAATTCCATCTTCGGGTTGGCGAAGGCTTGCTCCTGCGCAACCTTATTCGCATCCAAGATCCCCTCATCATGAATGACCGAAACCTTTACTTTCCGGGCGAACTTGGTCAGGAAGAGCCCTTCCTCAATCGCCGCATCACCGCTGCCGACGATAAGGACTTCTTTATCCGTGTAGTAGGCGGCATCACAGGTGGCACAGAAGGAAATGCCTTTGTCATACAAGAAATCATCTTCGTTCTTCGCCCCGGTTAGCCTTGGTTTCCCCCCCGTGGCAATGATCACGGCTTTCACCCGGTAATTGACACGGAAAGTCTCCACCAGTTTCCGGCCATCATCCAAAAGGCGGACCGCTTTTACATCGGTCAGCTTAAACTCGACCCCGAATCTTTTGGCTTGGGCTTCAAACTTCCGCATTAGTCCGATCCCCTTTTGCGGCGTTTCAAACCCCGGATAATTCTCAATCTCATCCGTATATGTGGCTAACCCGCCAACCAACGACTTTTCGAAGAGGATCGTCTTTAAACGGGCGCGGCCGCAATAAATCCCTGCGGTCAGACCGGCCGCACCACCCCCAATAATCGCCACATCATAGTCGAGTGTTTTCTTCTCCATCTCCATCGCCTACCTCTTCGTAACAGCAGAAAACAAGGACTGTTACATAAAGTATTTTACCAATAACTTACTGCCGATCCATGCTCCCACAAAGATAAAGATCCCATAAATCCAACCGTGCAGCGAGAATGAGGCAACACCACTAAAGAAAGCCCCAATATTACAGCCAAAGGCAACCCGCGTTCCATAGCCCATGAGCAAGCCACCAACGATGGCGGCAATGACCTGCCGGACGGATTTAATCTTTCTGATTTTAAACTGCGAAGCAGCTAATGAGGCTAAAAAGGCGCCGACAATAATTCCCAGGTTCATTAAAGAGCCACCATGACTGAAGAAGGGCGTCTCCAAAGCGCGGAGCCGCGCCGGATCACTATAGTAAAACCAGTTTTGCAACTGACCGCCAACCGCTTGGTAGAGCTTCGCCCCCCAGTTTAGTAAGGTCCCGGAGATTCCCCACGCACTTCCGGTCACAATGAAAAGGCTAATATTCAAAAGCGCCAACAAGACGGCTCCCACCGTATATGGCCAGGCCTCTTTAACAACGGCTTTGAAATATTTATTGTTTTCCAGTTTCATCGCTCTCCCTCACTTTGTTTTTTCAATATAAATATCCCACTCACCATCACCGGTCTCTTCGATCTCCACATTATACCCTTCTTTACGGGCCCACTCGGGCACGTTTTTCATGGCGCAGCTATGATCAACCTCGACGACTAAAATATCGCCCACTTGTAGTTCCGCCATTTTTTTCTGGGTTTTCAAAAGGGGAACTGGACAGGCCTCCCCTAAGCAGTCCAAACGATATTCAACCACGTTTCAACACTCCTTTGTTTTTCTTCTTTAAGCGAATCTTCTTATACTCCACCCTTTTCACTAATTAGTCTTTTTGTCGGTTACCCCATTTGTCGGCAACAATATATAAGGCGCCTAGCACCACTAGCTGCAGGGTAATCGCCAACGGCCAGCCGAGGACGGATGGTAAGTGGACCCGGGGCGCGCCGTCAAAGAAGAGTCGCTGCCAAAAAGCCCAGTGCCGAACCCCCCATAAGGTCCCCAGCACAAAAAAGAACAAAGTAATCCACTGCATCACGAAACCCTCGCCAACCCGCATTAAGGTCCCGGAAGCACAACCCCCCGAGATGACCATCCCGATCCCGAACATAATTGAGCCAATCGCCACATGCCAGCCAGCTGGGCTAATCGATCCGGCAATGGCACCGCCTTTACTGGCGGCGGCATACTGAACGGCACCGAAGCCAACGGTCGCAATCGCCACCGCAATGATAACCGCCTTAGTCAAGGAGGTACTCCCCGTCAAGATCGGATCCCGAAAGCCGGCTGTAAAGCAAAACCGGGACTTTTGGAGAACGACCCCAAAGCAAATCCCAAAGATCCAGGAGATGGCCAGTCCCGCTGATTTACCGGCCAAGAGATAGGCCACATAAATCACGCCCAAAAACACAACAATGGCGAACGGAAGCTGATTTCTCCGCTTCTTCCTGGGCCGAACCGCAGCCCGATTGGTTACTACTGTCTTTGTTTCCACCACATTCTCCTCCTTATCGATTGCGTTTTTTTTCACAATCTCCTCCATAGGAAAAGATGTCACGTGTTCATTATAACGTTACATTCTACGATCTGTATAATAAGTATTGCTTATGTTATATAAGATTTATTTAGAAGAAGAGAGCCCGTAATGTCATTCCACGGGCTATACACTTTCGATCCCACGCAAAGGGGCAGGAATCAAGGTTTTCGAGCCGAAGTCTCTATGGGGAGCCAATGGCGGAGAGGCTACGGGAAGACAATAAAACCGGGGTTGTCCCCGGTCTCGGCTCAGAAGTCCCAAAATCAAAAGGAGTATTCGGCATGAATTTCTTTCAGATGAAGGCTTTTATTGAAGTTGCGCAAGCGGCCAGTATTTCTAAAGCCGCCCAAAACCTGCACCTTACCCAACCAGCGGTCAGCCAGCAACTCCAAGCCCTAGAAAAGTGCTTAGGCTATCAGTTGCTAACCCGGAGTAATAAAGGGGTTAGACTGACCGAGTACGGGAATATTTTTTACTCGTATGCCCAGAGTTTTATTACCCTCTGGGAAAATCTCCAGAATGACCTCGCTGCGGTTGACGGCAAGCATTCTTCCCTCCAAATTGGTACTTGTGCCGCCATTGGACAATACGCCCTGCCCTGCGCATTATACCTTTTCAAACAAAAATACCCCTATCTGAGCGTTTCTGTCCAGAGCTTTCCCTCGGAAGAGACTCTTCTGCGCTTACGGGAGCATTCTATTCAGATCGGGTTTATCCAGGATGGCTGTGACGTGAAAGATTTAAACAGTTATCCCGTGTTAAAAAGCAATTTCGTCCTGGTCGCGCCACCCGCTACGGCGGTCGACACCATCGACCTCACTGCCCTCCACACCATCCCCTTAATCCTCAGCCCAGAAAACTCCGATCTCAAAAAGGCATTAGCGGTCTCCATGGCCCAATATGGTTTTGATTTGGACCTGCTCACGCCCATCCTCGAACTGGACGGCATTGAAAGCATCAAGTCATCAGTCCGCGCCGGTCACGGCAGCTCTTTCCTGCCTTACTTCACCGTAAAAAAGGAGCTGTTTTCCAAGGAATTAAAGGAAATTAAGTTAGACGGCGTGAATTTAGAGACTTCCTTCGTTATGGTTTGGCGTAAAGAAGGAAAGCAAACGGAGATTGAACGGAATTTTACCTCCTTTATCAAAACAGAAGGGGGCAATGCCTTTTGCTAGCCGACCTCCCCGGACGGGCCCGCGGCTAAGCCAGAATTACCGTTTTCTGATCCGCACCTCCCAGATGCCATTGGCCACTTCATTGACCACATGCTGATAGCATGCTTCCGGCAAATGTTCTAAAATATTTCCCACGGCACAACTATGATCTACCAATACCTTTAGTTCTTCACCGGCTTTTAAGTTCTTGATCAAAGAACGTACTTTGATCGAAGGAACCGGACAGATCTCACCCATACAATTAATCTCCACCGTAACCACCCCCCAGTTTAAGTTTGGAGGGATTTGTCTCCCTTGTCAAGACCCGCGTTTACGACCACACTAATCGCCGCATCCGGGCAATAGTCGGCACAGATTTTACAGGTAATACACCCTTCGGCCTCCACGGTCACCCGGTTCGTTCCATAGGCCCCAAAGTCAGAAGACCACTGGATCACCCCGGTCGGACACCGCTCGATACAAAGGCCGCAGCCCTTACAGAGCTGGGGAAAGATGGTCCACGAACCCCGGGCCGTCGTCCACTGTTCCCCGGTCAACTGCTGCTCTTGCCCGTCCAGTATGGAACCCGCCATCTGCTCCCGAAGCTTGTTTTCCGCCGTCACTGCATTCCCTCCGCTTCGATCATCGTTAACCCTTTGGCAAAGGCCTGAAAATTCAGCTCCTCCAGCTCCGGGTTTTCCCGGAATTTGGCCCGAAATTTTTTGGCGATTGCTTCCTTAACCCCGGCAGGAGGCAGCACCTTAATCAGCTTGGTAATTGCTCCCAAGACAATTATATTGAACACCCGCGGGGTCAGCTCCGCCTTGGCGGTCTGCGCCGCCCGGATCCCGATGGGACGGAGCGCCGGTGCCGCTGGCGGCGTAGCCGGTTTTCCCGCTTTGTCCCCCACCATCTTAGCGAACGCTTCGGGGGCGACGGTTTCGTAGCCCTGGATCCCGACCGCCCGATCGTCGATCACCGGCGCCTCCAGCGCCGACTGCTCATAAAGATAGATCGTCCCCGGTTTTAAGTATCCTTTAGTCCGTTCGGCGGAGCGCTTGCTTAAAACCGTCAGTAAATCGGCCTTTAAAAATTTGGGGGCCCCGATCTCTTCGTCGGAGATCTGGACATAAGCAACGGAGACCCCGCCCCGTTGTTCCACCCCGAAGTTGGGGATATAGAGGGCTTGCTTGCCCGCTTGAAAAGCCGCTTCGGCAAGTAACTCACCGATACTCTGAACTCCTTGACCCCCTTCCCCTGCAATAATAATCTTCAGCGCTTTCCCGTCAGCCATTACTCTTCCTCCCCTGGGGCGGCCGGTTCCGGGACCCTCAGCTCGCCTACTTTAAAGTACCGGGCCATTTCACCCTGGAGAAAGGCCCAAGTGTCTTTGGCGTTAGTCCGCCAGTTAGTCGGGCACGTCGATAAAACCTCAACGAAGGAGAAGCCCCGGCCTTCCATCTGGTTACGGAGGGCTTTCTTCAGGTACCCCTTTAATTGCTGGTATTCCCCGACCGTACCCCGGGCCACATACGCACCCGCCGGAGCAATGGCGGCGACCAGCTCCGGTCCTTGCAGCGGGGACCCGGTCTTCCTTACTTCCCGACCGTAGGGGGTGGTTCCGGTCTTTTGTCCCGGCAAAGTCGTCGGTGCCAGTTGCCCTCCGGTCATCGCATACAAAGTGTTGTTGGCGAGGATCGCGGTGATTTGGTCGCCCCGTTGCGCGGCGTTGACTAAATGCTGGGCCCCGATGGCATAACCCCCACCGTCACCCATATAAGCGATGCCAATCGTCTCCGGGCGGGCTCTTTTCGCCCCAACCACCACCGGAATGGTCCGTCCATGGTGGGTCTGGACACTGTCGAAGTTGAAAAAGTCCCAACTCAAAAGGGAGCAACCAATATCACAACCGTACAAAACCCGGTCTAAGATCCCCAGCTCATCAACGACTTCACCTAAAGCTTTGAGGGCCATGGCATGGCCACACCCGGGACAGAAGCGGTGGGGCTTGGTCTCTTTCCGCCAGGATAGGGGCATGTTCGGATTTTTTGTCGGTTCCCGCACCACCGTGCTTTTCTCATCCGCCATGACAAACCTCCTTCGGGGCCCGTTTGGTCACGGTCGCTACGATCTCTTCGGCCGTAACCCCAACCCCCGGTTTTAATAAAGTGTCAATCGGATTTGTGAGCCCATAGAGCTCCGCTTTGACCATCGACAGTAACTGCCCGTAGGCCGATTCAACGACCAAAAGACGGAGGTTGGGGTTGGCACCCACTGCTTGCCGTAAGGCCGTCCCCGGGAAAGGTCGGACGGTGATCGGACGGAAATAACCGACCTTCTGTCCCTGCTGGTTCAGCATCTTCTGGGCCTGTTTCGCCGCCCGGGCCACAATCCCGTGGGCGACTAATAAAACTTCGGTCTCCGGACCAATCTCCACCTCCCACTCGACCACTTCCGGTGTCAACCGTTCATAAGCGGCCAACTGCTCCTCCAAACGGGCGTACAGCTCCTCTTCAATATTGAAGGTGTTCCGCAGGTGAACCGGCTCCCGGTCCAAAGCCGGAATCCCCGGCCCCCGGACCAGCGGTTCGGCTGGAATCAACGTCCACCCTTTCGCTGCGGGACGGAACAGGGTGACCGCCTCCCGCAGCTTCGCCTGGTACCCGTCGCCCAGGACAAAAGTGGGAAAACGATACTGCCACGCCCGGTTAAATGCTTTAATTGTATATTCGAACAGTTCCTGGTGGGAAGCGGTGGAATAGACAATGCGCAGCCCTTCCCCATTTCCCCCGGCGGTCGTGAGACGCAGTTCCTGCTGGGAATAGATGACGGTCGCCGTTGATGGACCGCCCCGCTGCTGGATGATCCAGACCCCCGGGATCTGCATCATCTCGGCCATGGCGATCGGCTCTTGCATCAGGATATTGCCCGGTCCAGCCGTCGCACAGAAGGTTTTCTTCCCGACCAAAGCACCGCCCAGCATCGCAAAGCCCGCCGCCATTTCGTCCTCGGTCTGGAGAAAACCCCGTCCGAAATGGGGTGCCAAGCGGGACCAATAATGCATAATCTCATTTTGCGGCGTGATCGGATAACCATACATAAAGTCGGCTTCCGCCGCCAATGCGGCCCAGGCTACCACCTCATTCCCGGTCATAAAACTCCGTTGTTCCTTTTCGAGTACTGCGCCGTATTCCCCCGTTAGTTGTGTTTCTTTAATTACCCTCCCACCTTTCCTGAGTAATCCACCATCCCAGCCAAACGCGGGTCCATGATCACTAAAAACCGTGCAGCCCTTTCTAACTACCTCTTTCACCAGAAGGCATCACACATATAGCGGTCTAAAGGCCGCACCGGATTACCCATGCGGTCGTACGGCCCGATCTGGCGGGCATACGGCCGCAGGGCCGCCGTCGCTACCACCGGAAGACCTACTCGGCGGGCGGCTTCTGTCACCAAAACCGCCCCCTCTTGGATCAATTCTACGGTTGTTTCCGCCCCCAGATGCGTGTTGTTGATTAAGCCGTCTACCGCCCCAAACTCTTGTATATAGGCCACGATCAAGGGAACCGAGGAGGTGAGGGGCCGGGTCGTATTCACAACCATCAGCAAACGGAGGCGTGCGCCTGCGTTATCGGTGGCAAAACTGCCGGCAACCAGGTTAAGTAGCTTCCGCCCGTCAACGCCGTAGCCTAAATCGATGATGACATCCCCCGCAAAGGCCAGAGCGGTCGTCATCTCTTTTTTTAAAGGGATCGCCGCTTCACCCAGACCGACCAGTTCATTGGTCTCCCAGGCCAAAACCTCGAGCCCTTCCCGCGCCAAGCGTCGTTTTAAAGGGCGTAATGTATAAAAAGGTTCGACCAGATCCAGATCGACCAGGCGCACCCGCCGCCCTTTTCTGGCCAATTGCCGCCCCCGGTTTATAGCATTCTCACTTTTACCGCTGGCATACTCCCCAACATAAGCTTCTAAAACCCGCCCCATCGTCTTTCCTCCTTCTTCCCGAGCTTAACCGGTGTTTTCTTCCGCGAGCGCCCTTCCTAATTTTGCCCCTTTCCCCCGGCATAAAAACCCCTCCCCTGGAGAAGTTAAAAGGGAGGTGAAGGAAGTGGCAAAACCAAAATTAACCCCCGCACAGCAAAAGTACCAGAACAAAGTGAAAAAAGCCGAGCCGAAGCCGGATTATCTTCGGAACGCGTTGTCTGCTTTCTTCAGCGGCGGTCTCGTCTGCCTGCTCGGTCAGGCCCTAATTGATTTCTATACCAAAGTAATGGATGTTCCACCAAAAGAAGCCGCCAATCCGGCGACCGCCACGATGATCTTGATCGGTGCCCTCTTAACCGGGTTCGGGGTCTTTGATCAGCTGGCAAAATACGCGGGCGCCGGGCTCGCCGTCCCGGTTACCGGTTTTGCCAATTCCGTCGTCTCCGCCGCCCTGGAGTTTCGGGAAGAAGGCTTAATCTACGGCGTATGCGCCAAAATGTTCACTTTAGCTGGTGCCGTTATTACCTTCGGCGTAATGACCGCCTTTGTTTTTGGCCTGATCCACGCCATTTTTCATTGATAAACTGGCCACAAAGCTCATTTGCAAGAGGGAAAGCGTATGGGGAAAAAAACAGGGAAACAAACCTATCATTTTGCCAACCCACCCGTGGTGATTAGCACCGGCACCGTTGCCGGCCCCTTTGAGGGTCAGGGTCCTTTACATGCCGATTTTGACGAGATCCTAACCGACCCGCGGAATAACGAAACAACCTTTGAAAAGGCCGAACGTTCGATGTTGACCAAAGCCTGCCAGTTCGCCCTGGATCATGCTTCCTGCGCTACGACAGAGGTTGACCTTTTTCTGGCCGGGGATCTTTTAAACCAGATTATCTCCTCCAACTTTACCGCTGTCACCTTAGGCATCCCCTTTCTTGGTCTCTACGGTGCTTGCTCCACCGCCGCCCTCAGCCTCGGTCTTGGTGCTATGCTCCTGGACGGGGGCTTTGCCGGTACAGTTCTCACCGCTACCGTCAGCCATAATTCCACAGCAGAAAGGCAGTACCGTTTTCCCACCGAATACGGAGCTCAGCGCCGTCCGTACCAACAATGGACCGTAACCGGTGCCGGGGCTGCCCTGCTTGGTTATGACCGGCCCGGGCCCAAAATTACCGCCGTAACCTTCGGCAAAGTAATCGATCTCGGTTCAACGGACCCGTTAAACATGGGGGCCGCGATGGCTCCCGCGGCCGCAGACACCATCCATCAACATTTCGAAGACACCGGTTGGGACCCCAACGCCTTCGATCTGATTGTCACCGGTGACCTGGGCAAAATCGGCCTTGACCTTTGCCGGCAAGTGCTGGCGGAAAACGGCCTCAATCTTGGCGAGAACTTTTCCGACTGTGGGGTCATGATTTATGATCTACAAAAACAGGATGTCCATGCTGGCGGCAGCGGCTGCGCCGCCTCCGCCTTGGTCACCTACGGGCACCTGTATAAAAGATTTGCACGCCAAGAACTCAACCGGATCCTGCTGGTCGGGACCGGCTCGCTCCATAGTACCACCTCTTTTCAGCAGGGAGAAAATATCCCGTGTATTGCCCATGCCGTGCGGATTGAAGCGTAGTCGCTGACAAGCTGCGTAAAATCAAAAATACAAGAAGAAAAAGGCACTTACTATTACGGGAGGCAAATAAAGAATGACCATACAAACCATTGCCCAGTGGGTCGCGGCACAATTGGCGGCCTGGGGAGTCAAAGCCATTTACGGTGTGCCCGGGGATGCGATTCTCCCGCTCCTCGCCGCCTTCGAAGCCCATCCAGATCTACAGTTTTACAGTGTGATCCACGAAGCGACCGCCGCCTTTATGGCCGCAGCCCACGCCAAGTACACTGGAGAACTGGGCGTTTGTGTTGCGACCAGCGGCCCGGGGATCGCAAATCTCCTCAACGGCCTTATGGACGCGAAGAAAGACCAGGCTCCGGTCTTAGCTTTAACCGGGCAGGTGGCCAGCAATAATCTGGACACCAACTATAAACAAGCCGCCGACGCCAATCTGCTCCTCCTCCCGGCCGTCGGCTTTTCTGGCCTCGCGGCCAGCGCTGCCGCGGTCAATGATCTTTTGGTCAAGGCGCTCCGCTCGAGTGTGGCCCAAGGCCAACCTGCCCACCTGGCAATCACGAAGGATCTATGGTCCTTCCCCACCACCCAACCGGTCCGGCCACCCGAACCTTATCTTAATACCAAGCCCCAATCCAGCCCTGCCGTGATCGATGGGGTCTTACCCCTATTGAACCGCGCCGAGCAGCCCGCAATCCTGGCCGGACGCGGGTGCAGCGGATTAGGACCACTTTTACTCGACTTCGCCACCCACTGGGAAAGCGGGATCACCCTGACCATGCCGGCCAAAGGGGTCGTCCCCGACGCCCATCCCCTCGTCCTCGGGGGTCTCGGGCCGGGCGGTAGTGAGGCTTCCAGCCGGATGCTCGCCGAAGCCGACCTGCTCCTCATTGCGGGCGCGACCTGGTGGCCTGAGCTATACCTGCCCGACCAGCTCTCGATCGTCCAGATCGATGCCATCCCTGAAAAGATTGGCGGGCCGATCCCGGTCACGTACGGCATTGTTGGCGACCTTATGGAGCTGCTCCCCCGCTTACAGGAAGGGATCCATAAAAAAGAAAAACCCCACTGGCAGCGGCGGTTACAAGAGTGGAAAGCGGACTGGCAGGCCTCGATCGCACCCGAATACGAAGCCACTGGATCGCCGGTTCCACCGGGACGAGTGATCAAAGCAATCGAAGCCGCGGTCAACGAGGATGCCGTGATCTGCTTGGACGTAGGTGACCATACCGTCTGGTTTAACCGCCTCTTCCGCGGGACCCGCCAAAAAGTCCTCGTCTCCGGAAGCTGGCGTTCGATGGGCTTCGGTTTACCGGCTGCCCTCAGCGTAAAGCTGGCCGTACCGGAACGCCAAGTGATCGCGGTCGTTGGTGACGGGGGCTTAGCCCAGAGCTTAGCCGATTTTTGTACGGCCATCCGTTACCAACTGCCCATTAAGGTGATCGTCTTCAAAAACGACTGGTGGGCGATGGAGCGGGACCAGATGGAACTGATGGCCTTGGACTATGGGGTAACCCGTCTCCACACCCCGGATTTCGCCGCCTTTGCCCGCGCCTGCGGGGGAAAGGGTTATACCGTTAATGATGCCGCCGAATTGGATCCGGTTTTAAATATGACGCTCAGTAGTCCAGAACCGACGATCGTCCAGATCCACACGGCCGCCCCCATCTTCCCTGGCCTCGTCTCGCAGCTAACTAGAGAAAACAAACAGCAAGAAAGGAGAGAATTAGTATGGGTTTAATCGAGGAGGCCAGCCGTACCCTGGTCGATAAGATCGCCGACCAATTGCTCCTCCGTTTAATGCGTGATCCTTATGTCGAGAATGTGTGGGAGATCATCTCGACAACAATGAAGGTGCGCCCCCGCGATCTGATGGAGATTGTTCTCCGCGCCGAAAAAGGAAAACCCCTAGGCCGCCCCTTTGGTACCGTCTATCACTTCTCCCCCTGGCAAGATGTGCTGTTCAATCCGGTGCATTTAGTCCGGTTACCGACCGAGGACAAAAATAACGTTGAGACCAAGGTTACTTTGGGCCCCCGAGCCCAACGCCCCTTGGAACTGGCGATCCCGATCATCATCTCGGGGATGTCCTACGGTGGTGCCATCAGCAAACAAGCCCGGATTGCTTTGGCGAAAGCCGCGACCGCCGCCGGGACCGCCACCAATACCGGCGAAGGGGCTTATCTACCCGAGGAACGGGAGCTGGCGGCGAAATACATCTACCAATACCACCGCGGCCAATGGCCCCATGGGAATAAAAAAGAGTTCTACACCATGGCCGATATGGTTGAGATTCAGTTGGGCCAAGGCGCACAGGCGTCAGCCCCACAAACCACAAAGGCCGACAAGATTGATGAAGAGTTCCGGCACATCTTCGGTTTGGAAGAAGGAGAAGATGCGGTGATCGCATCCCGCCTCTCCGGGCTGGAATCGGGTGAAGACCTAAAACACCTGGTGGCACGCTTGAAAGAAGAAACCGGCGGCGTTCCCATCTCCTATAAGTTTGCTGCTTCCCACTACCTGGAGGAAGAGATCGAGTTAGCAGTCGCCGCTGGTGTTGATGTCATCGTCATCGATGGTACCGAAGCCGGAACCCACGCGGGCCAGCCCCTCTTGGCCGACGCCTTCGGTTTACCCACCATGCACGCTCTCGTCCGGGCCGTCGATTATCTGGAGGAAAAGGGCGTGCGCGACAAAGTTTCGATCATCGCCAGTGGTGGGCTCCTCTCCCCTGAACATTTCCTCAAAGCCATGGCCCTCGGGGCTGATGCCGTCTACATCGGCACCGCCGCGGTGATGGCGATGATCCATACCCAAATGGTGGAGAGCAGCCCCTTTGAACCCCCGACCCAACTGGTTTTATATAGTGGACGGCTCAAAGACGAACTGGATACCGACCTCGCCGCCAAAAGCCTCACCAACTACCTAAATTCCTGTGTCGCCGAGATGGTCTTAGGGGCTGTTGCTTTAGGGAAGAATGCCTTAGCCGAGATTGACCGCCATGACCTCTGCGCGCTCACGCCGGAGGTCGCCGCCATCACCGGGGTAGAACTGGCCTACCGAAGAAAAGAAGCCGCCCTCTTGCCCCTGGCGGAACAGGCGGCCGACGTTGGCGCGGAAATCCCGACTGCCCACTAAAAAAGAGGAGATCGCGATCACGAATAAGCCCTTGGTCATACCATCTGGTATGACCAAGGGCTTTTTGTCGCCTCAAATCCAGCCTGACCCGACTGTGCAGAAATAATCGTCTAAAATAGCAAAAACAGCTGACTTAACGTTACTAATGTGTTACAATATTGCCACACCGAAACTTAAAGGAGGAGTTGTTAATGGAAATTACAACCTTAACCCATAAGGGAAAGCCCATCCTTTACCTTAACTTTTCCTATGGTGATATGCTCGACAAAAAACAAGAAGTCCTGGATTTAATTGAAGAAGCCAAGTCTTATATCGCCAAGCAAGCTCCAAACTCACTCCTCACCCTCACCAATGTCACAGGATTACGTTTTTCGATGGAGCTGGTAAATGCCATCAAAGAGTTTTCCCTCCATAACCAGCCTTTTGTCAAAGCCGCCGCCCTTGTCGGCATCACCGGCATCCAAAAACTTGCTTATGATTCCGTCATTAAATTTACAAAACGGAACATCCCGCTTTTCCCTTCCGTAGAGGAGGCCATGGATTGGTTAGTTGAACAATAGGCGGAAACGTTATACGGTGATCAACTCGTATTCTTTCTGACCAAGTCCCATCTTCACCGCATGTTCAATCGCCACCCGCCAGTTGGTTTCCGGGCTGACATCGGTAAAATGGTCCCCATGGATACGGCTACTTTTGGCGAGCAGACTTCCCGCCACCGCTGGTTGCTGATTCACCGCATCCGCACAGGCTTGGTCCAAAGCCACCGGGTCGAAGGAAGCAAACATCCCAACGTCAGGTACAATGGGAATGTCATTCTCCCGATGGCAATCACAGTAGGGCGATACATCGATGACCAGGCTGATGTGGAAATGGGGGCGCCCGTGCAACACGGCCCAAGCGTACTCGACAATTTTTTTGTTCAAAATCTCGTTGGATTCATCCCCCGCTGCTTTAATCGCGTCCACCGCACAAACACCAATACAACGGCCGCAGCCCGCACAGACTTGATGGTCGATCGTCGCCTTGTCGTCCGTGATCGTGATCGCCTCGTGAGCACAGTTTTCCGCACATACCGAGCAACCAATACACTTTTCATGGTGGACCAAGGGTTTACCCGCACTGTGCATCTCCATCTTACCCGCCCGCGAGCCGCAACCCATCCCAATATTTTTCAACGCACCGCCAATACCAGTAAGTTCATGCCCCTTAAAATGATTGAGTGAGATTAAAATATCGGCATCCATGATCGCGCGCCCGATCTTCGCCTCCGCCACATGTTCGCCGCCTTCCACCGGAACCAGGACTTCATCCGTACCTTTTAAGCCATCGGCAATCAATAAATGGCAACCGGTGGAGAAGGGGGAAAAACCGTTCAGGTAGGCCGAATCCAGATGATCCAGGGCATTTTTCCGCCCACCCACGTATAACGTATTACAGTCCGTAAGGAAGGGTTTCCCGCCCCGTTCCTTCACCATCTCCACAATGGTCTTCGCATAATTGGGCCGCAGGTACGCTAGATTACCCGGCTCGCCGAAATGAACCTTGATCGCGGTAAACTTTTTTTCAAAATCAATTCGATCGATCCCCGCTGTTTTTATAAGACGAGCCAGCTTCTGCAGGAGATTTTCCCCCATCGTCGCATGCATATCGGTGAAATAGACCTTTGCTTTCATCAAAGTTACCTCCGAATTCTTCATATTGACGTTTGTGATGGCTGTATGAAATATGCAATAAGTCTTTTCTCCTTTTCTATTTCGACTCTTCTTTTAAATTTCCTACTAAAATTACCAATCGCCACCTGTGTTCACGCATGCCGCTGTAAATCCGCGGGACCAGATTCCAACAACGAGAACAGCCTGTACCGTTTAGCCGGAAGAGCGCCTATGAAAAGCTATCCACGTCGCCGGCCAAGAATCCAGCAAAGTCAACATCCTCTTCTCCATAAAAAAAGCCCACTTTACGTGGGCATAGAGAACATACATCCCGCTGGACCCTGTTAATGCTTGCCTTTTTCTGGTACCAAATCTTCTACACTGTTTTGCTCAGTGGTGCCAGTTTTTTTCTTTTTTTCAATCAACGGCCGCTCCCACCAAGTAACGGTAGCGGCAAGCAAAGCATTATTCAGATTATCCGCTAAGGTCTCAAGCACAACGAGCAGGAGCTTCCCTGGGGGCAAGATGATCTGCCCTTCAAACTCCTGATTGAGATGGCCTGTTGAATAAATCGCCATGAACAGATCGCCTTCGAAACTGATGGCGCCAAGCCTCCGTACAATCATGGTGCTGGTGTTGGGCGAGCCAACTCGGTTATTCTGTGGGGTAAAGGTTTCCCGAATCAACTCAAACCGGGAGGTTTCTGCGATGGTAAGTTGAAGCGCCTCTTCGTTACCGATGCGCGTTCCCGTTACCTGATTGACAAACAGCCCCGCCGCAACCTTATCCAGATACAAAAGCTTATTGTTCTCCGCCGGATTCTCGAAAGCAAAAGCCAAAAACGAGCCATCATTGGGTGCTACAAAGAAATCGGCGACCGAAAAGTACCATCCCGCCTGGGCGTATGTGGCGGCGTTCCGTAAAACACTGACCGCGCCTTCCGTATCTACTTGGAGAGGGTGGGTGCGGCCGTTGATCCTTTCCCCGCAACTCAATATACAATCGGTTTTACAGCTTAAGAAACGGGTGTGCGGTTGGTACGGCTGAGATGAATTTGCCTGATCCACCATTATCCTCCTTTTCCCATATTCAATGGAGAAACTCACTACTTTCCAACCTTTGTATCGATATATATATGTAGAAAAGGAGGGTTTGTGTCGCACATAAAGTAACAAACTGTTGCGATCAAAGCACTAAAAGAAAAAAGTACTGTAAGCTTACAAGAAGAAAGAACTACCAATACTATAATCCCGCGTTAATCTGGAATTTTAACTGCCGTTCCCCGGTCAAAAGACCAAACTCGCTTTCTTTTTTGCCATAAGGGATCTGTACCTCAAAAGCAAGGGAATACCGGTCCTGTTCATAGCTGAGGCGAAAGATGGCCAAGCCGCTTTGGTCCACTAAATTTTGGATCGCCATTTGCTCCCAGGCCAAATGCGGCCGGAACTCTTTATAAAACCGGATCATCCCATAGTGACGGAGAAGACCAGGAAAACCAGCCTCCGCGAAAAAGGCAATCGCCCTTTGAAGCCGAGCGGCCACCACCGGATAGTTCTGCGCTTCCGACGCCAGTACGGTGTTGGTGGTCAGATATGGCAAAACCCGCTCCCATTCTTTACGGGTCAAACCGGAACCGTTATAGAAATATTCGATGATCAGATTCTCCCCGCCGGTAAAGGTGTAATGCCCCCCGAACAAAGCTTTAAGGCTCCCTTTTGCCGTCGTCGCCTTGAGCGGGGGCGGACTGGCCCCCGTCTCTTCTTCCACAAGAGCACAAAACAGCTTATTCAACTGCCTAGACTGGCTTTCATCCCGTTCTTCCCAGCCGATTGCACAGTGGGTTTCCAACTGATCACCCCAAACCTTGGCCAGATTCAACCCGGTTTTCCACTGTCCGCCATAAGAGAAGAGTACGCTAAGGTCGGTACCGGCAAACCCACCGCTCACCATCGCCCACGTCAGGGCGGTTTTCTGCGGAGAACCAAAGTATTTCCAGAGGACCGCGTCCCCATCCTCCGCCCATGCCAGCTGTGGTGCCCACCCCACCGCCATGGTCAGGTTAGGAAAAAGGTATTCGCCCCGCAGCAAAACCTTGCCTTCGGGCGGTGTCGCGCGCTCCTGCCGCACAGCAGTCTGTTCCGGCCATAATCCCGCCGGGTTTAGAAAAAAGCCGGCGCCCGTGTTAAGCACTTGTTTGCCCACGTCAAGGAAGAAACAGTCGGATGGATTCAGGGTGAAATACAGCTCATTGAGCCGGTTACTTACAACCGGTTCATTCCCGTCAAGACGCAACTGCACGGTATCGGCGAACACAAGCCGTCCACCGTTTGCGAAAATCCACGCGCCTTCCCCATTCAGGAGCAAGCCGCCAGTGAGCGCTGGCTCCAGTTGTAAAAAATTACCCGGATTCAATAGCGACGGCAGCGCAGGAATAGACAGCTCCCAGCAGTTTTGGACCGAAAAGGCGGTGTTCGGCACCACTTGCCCGGAACAACCGGTAATATCAATAATCAAGAAGCCAAGCCCCAACCCTAGAGTTAAAAGGATGTTCCAGAATAAACAGGGTTTCAACTTATTCATCAGCCCACCCTTTTCTGTTTTTTAGTTGAGGGGCACATAAGTAAAACGCGGTAGGTACTCTTTACGGTAATAATTAACGGGCAGGCTTTTTTCGACCAGCCGCATATATTGCATTACCGTATAGCGATCCGGCTGTGTGCCATCATGGATCGTAACCTTCATTGCAAACAGCTTACCCAATACGATCTGGTAATCCTGATATAGAACACGCTTTAACAATTTCCCGCTGCGGGCATAAAACTCACCGGTAACCGGCAAAGCGGTCTCTTTATCCACCCATAAGATAATCTTCTGATAGTTTGCTCCTTCATTCTCCCGCGCTTCTAACAACAGACACCAATGATCCGCCGCTTCCCCGTCGGATAGAAAGCGGCATTGATAAGCGGAGGAGAAACCGATTTGCAAAAGATCACCATTGGCCACTTCGCCCAAGAGGATCTGGATTGGCGAAAGCTTAATCACATTTTTGGTTTTTGGGAAATGCATCCAGATTTCATCCCCGCGCATCAGCATTTTTTGCCCGTTCACCTTCGGCGGGTCCAGAAAGTAGAGGAGGGTTTGGGCCTTTTCCGCTTCGATCCGGACATAGCCCGCCAGGGTATACCGGTCAATCTCCTCTCCGCTTTGGTAAGCAGTGAGCGCCATTTCAAAGGCAAACTGGGGCCTTAACGCCCGACTTTCATCGACCCGCCGCAGAATCTCCGCGGCCGTTTCCGCACTTGCTCCGCCGGTCTGAGCAAACGATAAACAGAGGAAAAGACCAACCATTATCACCCGGCAAAACCTGTGCCGCCAAGCTCTACACCGTATTGATCGCTCCATGGGCCTTTCTCCTTTTGCGCAAATTTTATTTTGGCGCGGCTTTCGCCGCCCGTTCCTGAGCACTTGTCGTTCTTTTTCAATAAAGCTTTTGCCCCCTAACCCACGCCCGGCGCTATCCCCCAGCCCCGCATGAACAAAACCCTCATAAATAACGTAACGAATCGGCAATCTTCAGTTTTGCCCCTTTATACGCCGGATAAAGCGAAGCCAAGACCGCGACCACCAAAGCCAAAAGAAAGTTCCGTCCGACCGTGGCGGCGGAAGGCGCAAAAAAGGCTTGGTAACCCTCGGCCATCCCCGGGGGAGGCGGTATGTAGATCCCACCAAAGAGATTATTGATTAAAGAAGAAACAACCAACCCCAGCAAGACACCGCTGATGCCGCCCAACAAACCGATCCACAGTCCTTCTGCTAAAAAAAGCTGGACAATTCCGTTCTGTTGCGTACCAATCGCCCGGAGCGCGCCAATCTCCCGGGTCCGTTCCAAAACCGACATGGTCATCGTGTTGATAATCGTAAAGATCACAACCAGCATGATAATGAAGCGAATAATCTGCAAGAGCGTGTCATAAAAGCCTTGAACCTGCTGGTAGTAATCGGCGAGTTCATCCCAGGCTTTGACCACCAGCGGTTGACCGGTTTTTCCGTTGAACGCTTGGGTGATGGTCTCCTTGACCTGACCGGTATATTCGGTCTTCTCCAGGACGGTAATTAACAAAGGCACGCTGGTAATATCCAGAAAGTCCATGGCGGTTGATAGATCCAGATAAACTTGGATATTGTCCAACTCCCGTAGGCCGAGGGACGCAATACCGACCACCTCCAGATCGGCGGCGTTAAGCCCACCGTTTCTGGTGATCACCATCATCGTCAAGGTATCGCCAATCTTGGCGCCGATCTTTTCCGCCACGCCCCGCGCCAAAACCACTCGGTAGCGGTCTTCCGCTTGAAGATCCCGCCCGGCAACGATCTGGCGAAAACTCAAGAGGGAACGGGAAAACTCGGCCGGGAGCGCTTGGACCATCACAATCCCCGATTTTTCCGCGCTCGCTAAGGTCGCGGCAAAAGTCACCTGCGGCACCACACTTTTCACCTCAGGAAGGGCTTGCAGTTTGCTGACGATCTCCTCCTGGTCGGTGAAGAGATAACGAAAGGGGTCAAAATTTCCGGTCGTGAAATAATTCTCCGCCGTTGCCAGTTGTAGATGGCCCAGGCCATTACGGATGGTTGATTCCTGCAGCCCCCATAAGGTGTAACGGACAAAACCGTCAAAGAGAACCAAAGCCATGATCCCAATCATAATCGCTGTTAAAGTAAACAAAGTCCGGCGTCTGTTCCGGAAAATATTCCGCAAGGCCAGAGATAAAGTACTCATCGGACTTCCTCCCTTACAATTAACCCGTCGCGCAAATACAAAACCCGCGGCGTATAGGAAACAACCATCGGATCATGGGTGGCCAAAACAAAAGTGGTTTTCTCCTTTTCATTCAGCTGTTTCATCAATTCCATAATCGCTTTTCCGGTTTTTTGGTCCAGATTACCGGTGGGTTCGTCGGCGATAACCAGTTTCGGTCGGGTGATGAGCGCACGGCCGATCGCCACCCGTTGCCGTTGTCCGCCGGACAGCTCATCCGGACGGTGATTTTTGACCGCGGTCAGCCCAACTGCCGTTAGCATCGCTTCAACCCGCCGCCGGCGCTCTTTCTTGGCCATACCTTGTAAAACAAGGGGATACTCCATATTCTCAAAGGCGGTTAAAACGGGAATTAGATTAAAGGATTGGAAGATAAAACCCAAGGTTCTACTCCGAAAAGCGGCTAACTGGCGGTCGCTCATTTCCGCTAAAGCCTGTTCATACACAAAGACCCTTCCCCGGTCGGCAAAGTCGATCCCGCCCATCAGATTGAGCAGGGTCGTCTTCCCACTACCTGATGGCCCCATGAGGCCAACCATCTCCCCTTCCGCCAATTGCAGGCTGATCCCGTTCAGGGCTGTTGTCGTTGTCTTTCCCA
>ERZ773359.1703-NODE-1703-length-29664-cov-6.649566_pt1 | contig 29664 bp, 29 predicted proteins | sample MGYA00374955_ERZ773359 | MGnify/ENA primary metagenome ERZ773359 (study PRJEB29098, sample SAMN04486028) | biogas fermenter metagenome | study: EMG produced TPA metagenomics assembly of the Biogas fermentation microbial communities from Germany - Plant 4 DNA1...
CCAAGAGTGATTCCACCCCAGGGAAACGGGCGGCGTAATTGGTGGTAGTATGTTCCGGCCCCAGATGTTCATATTTCCGGATAAAAAGTAATCTTAAATCTTCTGCACTTTAAATACGTATTTTTTTCGTTTGTGATTTTGTAAATTTCTCAGGTACCGATCCGTCACAGACGGCTGAGATCCTCCCGGCACCACCCCCGGCACAAACGATATTGATATACTCGGGACTTTTATAGGCACGAATAAATTCATCGTCCCCCTTGGTAAAAGGTAAATTTCTTTTTGCGGCTTTAAAATCACTTACCTTGCGGCCGATATGCTCAAAAAGAAACTGTCGTATTTGTTCTTTCGTCCAGCCTTCTGCCACCAGCGTGGCACGGTGTTCCGGTCCCAAAAGGACAACCATTTCACCGTCTTTTCCGCCGAAGCCCACATTAACAAGAGGCGAAGCCACATCGGCAATGGCACGCAGTACCGTTTCACCGGCGGGACTAAAATCTACAACCATTTTCGGGGCATCTAAAGCTAAAACGGTTACAGTGCTGTCTTCCGGTTTAAATCCTCTATCCACATGGAGTGGAGTAAAAGGGCTGTTTTCCTCATCTTCGCCAATCACATAAGTGTACTTACCCATATGTCCAAAAACCGATTTATCAAGGATTTGGGATTTCGCTCCGCCTACATTGTTAATGATCAAGCGCAATGTACGTCCAATGGTGGCATTTGCCCGAAATCCGGGACCAAAGACGTTACCTTGACAATTAAGCTTAATTTTTTTCCTGATGGGCCCATTGACAATGACCATAATGGCAACACCTTTTGTGGTTGTAGACGGCCACACAAGATTAAATTCTTTTTCCAAAACGGCCTCAAGCATGGCAATAACCACGGGCATATATTCCGGAAGACAACCGGCCATAACGGCATTAATGGCAGCCGTCTCCACCGTCAGTTCCACGTTACGCGGCGGGACAATACCAAGTACATGGTTAGCAGGTAAACCGGATGCTTCCACCATTTCCGCAATTAATTCCCTATAAGGCGGTATTACCGGCAATCCGTCCGTTAAATCCTCATCCATATAGCGATTAACCAATTTGACATAGTCGGCAATGGTGGTCATACTCTCCCCTCCCTTCCAGCTTAATCTGCCTGTTCCGTTTGCAATGTCAGCAGCATTACAACTTGGGGAAAGGCGATTTCAGCACGACCCGCCAATTCCTTTTGCTCCAAATTAGCTATGGGATGCGGTATTACAACAAAGGGATAACCGGGTAAACCTCTCATCTGTGCAATCGCTTCGCCCGTTTTTGTAAATTGTTCAGTACAAACTACTACTGCCGGGACGCCTCGTTTTTCAATTTCAATACCATCGTGCACACTGCACGAGCTGCACGACCCTCAATCACCTGTTCCCACTAAAACAAAATCAACATCACGTATAGCTTCCGCCAATTCCTCTTCTTTAGCCGGGGCACTACCTACAAATTTGCTAACAACATCAACCACTGTAATGCCGAACTCTTTGTGCAATAAAGAACCAATTAGTAAGAGTAATTCTTTAGAGTTTTGTTTTGTGTTATCCAAGATTTTGCAGCTTAATCCTTGCAAATTGCGAAAACGTTTTGCCATTTTTACTTGCGGCGCCTGCAGTTGGCCTCCGGTAGGGTCAAAAAATTCTAAAGACATCTTTCCACCCCTTTCCTTAAACTCTATTGTCATACTTATCAGAAAATTATTGACATTTCAATTTATACTTTAGATAGCAGCCATTAGCAAAAATAATCCATTTTTTAAATTTAGCTTGCATAAAAATATAGTTTTGCGTGGCAATGGCTTTTAGGCCTAATGCCGGCGCAGGTATTTTATATATGCATCATAAACTTTTTCTTCATCAATTTGCGCGATCAATTTAGCTAATGGGATTTGCGCTCCCACTTGCTCTGCCAACTCCATGGCCAGTTCCTGGTCTTTATTAATAAATTTGCGCGGCATAGCATTGCTGACGGTAAACCTTTGCGGCAACCCAGGGACATCAAGTCTTTGTCGCAGGCTGTTTGCCATCCAGCTGGCTCCCGTCCCTTCCTGCATTACATCCAGCATCATTTTTAAGTCAAGACCGGCCTTTAACCCTACATTTAAGCATTCATGTAACAATGTCCCTAAATTAAAGGCAACCATATTATTAATTAATTTATAATTCTGACCGTTACCGCTTTTACCGGCGCGAAATATTTTTCTACCCATGGCGGCAAAAACAGGCCAGCATTTTTCAATGGCATCTTCGTCACCGCTGACGGTAAGCGTAAATTGGCCGATTTCATTGGTAGGGATATTTTTCGTTACCCCCACATCAATCACTTTGATGCCTTTTTCTTTACCTTTGCGGTAAATTTTGCGCACATAGTTGCCGCCAAGGGTACTGGCAAGAATAATAATCCTGCCGGCCTTTGCTTCTTCCCAAAGCCCTTCTTTGCCAAAGAGGACTTCTTGCGTTTGGGGAATATCTCGTACCATACTGATTACGGCATCGCTGGTAGCCATTACTTCACGGCAGGAACGCATACACACTGCACCGGCTGCCGCTATTTCTTCAAGGGCGGACCTGTTTTTATCATAAACAGTTAAGGGAATACCGGCAGCTAAAATGCTTTTTGCCATTACCATTCCAATATTGCCCACACCAATAAAACCGAATTTTAAAGTCACCCGACCTCCTCCTTTTCCCCACAGAATTTTCCGCCTTTTTCCCTGCGTTTTCTGGATATGGATGGCTTAACTTAAAATTAGCAAAACATTTTATCCTCTTCAATTTAAGTCTTCTATACCTGTGATTAAGATTAACGATACATTTTTCTTTGTCTGGAAAAAATCAGTACAAGAAGTAAATCAATTTTTTCTATAAGAACTATTAGTAAACAAAATTGTTATTGTATAAATATTCTGATAAATTAATCAATGAGGAAGCTTTGGCGTTTAGAGAAAAGAGGCTTGTATCCAAGCCGTTTTGCGCCACCGGAAAAATAGCAAGAAACAAAAAGGATAAACGAGGAAAACATTTTGGTTAATGGTATCTGTTTAACAGTATTTTTGCCGAAAGTGAGTTGATGACTTTGCAGATTGGTTTTATTGGTTTAGGCAATATGGGGATGGCCATGGCTAAACCCCTTGTGAAAAAAGGATTCCCCCTAATAGTCTTTGATCTTAACCCAGAGGCCATGACAGAGATGGCAAAACTGGGGGCCCAAACGGCTGCCTCCTGCCGGGAAGTAGCCCAAAAAAGCCATGTCATCATCAGTGTGGTGCGGGATAGCGCACAAAATAATCAGGTGTTATTCGGCAAAGACGGCGTCTGGGAGGGAATTAGCAAAGATAAAATTATTATCATTGCCAGCACCGTCAGTCCCAAGTATGTACAGCAACTGGCCCAAAAAGCTAAAGAAATAGGCGTTCATGTCATTGATATGGGAGTTAGTGATCCCAGCGGCCCCCTGCATTATCAAGAAGCTTGCCTTACCCTCATGATTGGCGGAGAGGAGGAACCTGTGGCACGTTGCCGGCCTCTTTTTGCCGCCATGGGTGAACATATTTTTCATTTGGGTCCGGTCGGAACCGGAATGGCTTACAAATTAGTTAATAATCTCTCCGCCATCGGCAACGCAGCCATCACGCGCGAGTGTATAAATTTGGGACTGAAGGCCGGACTGGATTTAGATAAAATGCTGGAAGTAATGAGTGTCAGCTCCGGCGGTACCTGCCTACAGCAAATTGAAGTTTATATGAAAAAACACGGTCTCAAAAGACCTGCTTCCAAAGCAAGCGGCGACACAAAATTAACCAACAAAGATAAAAAGCTTGCTTTAGAGCTGGCAGCGTCTGTGGGTGCCCAAACTCCTATAGCTGATTTTTTAAGTACCTTGGACTTATCAGTTTACGATGCGTATTTGACCGCTAAAGCACAAGATTAATTGGCTTTTACTTTGCCTCCAGTTCAGATAAAAGAAACCGCTTCCTGAAAAACTTTATGGGGCGGTTTCTCCTTTTTTCAGACCAGGTGGGAAAAGAATTATGTTATAATACAAAAAACATTTAATTTAGGTAGTAATACTGCCGTCTCATGCTGGAGGTGTATAAATGTGAGTAATAGTTGTTCCTGTTCTGAGAGCGACCAACTTTCCGGCTGTCTGGTTTGTGGCCAAGATTTGTACTATCTTCCCAACAAGCCCCTGCGTGCCCGCTGTTATTACTGTGGCAAGGAAGCCATTACCCACTCCTTCTGCCTGGAAGGACATTATGTGTGTGATGATTGCCATGCCGGAAGTATTTTAGAACTTGTTGCGCAGGTCTGCCAAAAAAGTGATTTAACCGACCCCCTTGCCCTTTTGCTGGAAGTTTTTAAATTGCCTAATTTAAAGATGCATGGGCCGGAATACCACAGCATCGTACCGGCTGTGTTGGTAACGGCCTTTGGCAATAGTAGTAAGCAAAAAGATCATGCTATCATTAGCGAAGCCATCGCCAGGGGGAAAACCGTACCCGGCGGCGTGTGCGGCACCCATGGTTCTTGTGGTGCTTGCATTGGCATTGGTATTGCTTATTCCTTAATCCACCAAGTTACTCCTTACGCGAAAAAACACAGAGGCAATGCCAACCGTATGACTGCCTTAGCTTTAGACGCCATCAGTAAACTTGGCGGTCCAAGATGCTGTAAAAGGGAAGCTACGCTGGCCATCGAGACAGCCAGAAAATATTTTAATTGTTTTGAACTTGATGATTCCGGGAAAAACAAATATCTTTGCAGCCAATTTAGGCGCAATGAAATGTGCATAAAGGACGCCTGCCCCTATTACCCACTTACAGACCATAAGTAGCTTATGAAAGAGGGAAAGTGATGCGTAAAATCTTAAGAAAAACATACAGTGTCTGTCCGGTATGTCTAAAACGCATTCCTGCAGACCATGTGGCTTTAGGCAATAAAATTTACCTGGAAAAAAGCTGCCCTGAACATGGAAGTTTCTCCACAATTATCTGGCACGGTCTGCGCGATCTGGAGTCTTGGCGCGGCAACCTGCCGGAGATTGCCGAGGGGGAAAACGAAAATTGTCCCCATGCTTGCGGCTTATGCCCAGAACACCAACAAGATACTTGTTGTGTCCTGCTGGAAGTAACAAAACGCTGCAATTTACGCTGTACTTTTTGCTTTGCTCAAGGCGGAGACGGTGAAGACATCCCCTTTGCCACTGTCCGTAGCCATTTATTTGCCCTTGCCGATCCCGGCAAAACATTAGTACAGTTAAGTGGCGGCGAACCCACAGTGCGGGATGATCTGCCGCAAATCGTAGCCGCTGCCAAAGAAGCGGGCTGTCAATATGTGCAGTTAAATACTAACGGGATTCGCCTGGCCCAGGATCAGGAATTTGTCAAAGAGCTGGCCCAAGCCGGCTTATCTTTTGTTTTTATGCAATTTGACGGCACCAATGACGATATTTATCGTCGCTTGCGCGGGCAAGACTTATTTGCTCTAAAAAAGCAAGCCATTGAGCATTGCGCATTATTTAATTTAGGAGTTACCCTTGTGCCCACCCTGGTGCCAGGTGTAAATACAGATGAAATCGGCAATCTTATTCGTTTTGCCGTTGCGCATGCTCCTGCCGTCCGCGGTGTCCATTTTCAACCTGTCAGTTACTTTGGCCGGATTCCTGCTCTGCCCTCCGAGGCAGAACGCTTTACATTAGATCAGTTGCTTGCCGCCATTGAAGCGCAAGCGGGAGAACTTGTACCGCAGGATTCTATTCTGCCCTCCCGCTGTGACCATCCCCTTTGCGGCTTCCATGGGGATTACATTGTTATGAATGACAAAACCCTTTATCCCCTAAGGCGCAAAGAAGAAAATTGTTGCTGCCAACCTACTACTGCAGAGCAAAACCGTGCCTTTGTGGCACGCAGGTGGCAACGACCGCAAGCTGAAGCTGCCCTTTCCTCTGACCAAGAAAATCCTTCCTTGGCCGGGGATGAAATTGAAACTTTGGAAGGATTTCTCCGCCGAATTCGTTCCCATAGTTTCACCCTCACAGCAATGGCTTTTCAAGATGCCGGCAATCTTGATCTTGAACGCCTGCGTCGCTGCAGCCTGCATGTCTTTGCTAACGGCCGTTTCGTACCCTTTTGCGCCTATTACCTGACTAAGCAAGGCTAAACTATAGCATCTTATTAGTACTTTTTATAGCTTTACCTGCATTATGTTTATATTGACATAGTGTTTAATTTGTCCTTATAATTAAGGTGGATTCCAGTACCTGTTAATATGGAGTGAAAGGGTGAAGAAATGAGACTCTCAAGAAAGGTATTGACGATCAACGGTGTTGAGAGGGCTGTCTTGTACAATCCTGAAAAGGATTCGCTGGCAGTTGTCCTACGTAGGTTGGGCCTGACAGGCACAAAGATCGGTTGCGGTACAGGTGTCTGCGGTGCTTGCTCCGTCATTCTTAACGGCAAAGTCATCCGTTCTTGCACTAGGAAAATGAAATCAGTTCCGGAACACAGCACAGTTCTAACCATTGAAGGTATTGGCACCCCCCAAAATCTGCATCCGCTACAACAGGCCTGGATTACTTACGGCGGCGCCCAGTGTGGTTTTTGTAGCCCGGGCTTTATCGTTTCCGCTTATGGCCTCTTAAGTGAAAATCTCAATCCTACCCGTGAAGAGGTACGCGCATGGTTTGAAAAACACAGAAATGTTTGCCGCTGCACAGGGTACAAGCCCCTGGTAGATGCAGTCATGGCAGCGGCCAAAGTGATGCGCGGTGAAGCCACCATGGAAGACATTACTTATGATTTTTCCCAAGAAAAAGGTGGCATTTATGGTTCCCGTTATCCCAGACCTACTGCGCTGGGTAAAGTTACCGGCTTAACCGACTACGGCGATGACATCAAGCTAAAGATGCCCGAAGGCGTTGCTCACCTGGCCGTTGTCTTGGCTGAAGCACATCACGCAAACATTATTGAAATTGATGTTTCCGAAGCGGAAAAAATGCCTGGCGTCTATAAAGTCATGACCGCCAAGGACGTCAAAGGTACCAACAACTTGGATGCACCCTCCATTGTACCTCGTCAAAAAGGTAAAGGAATTACTGAATTCCCGGTTATTGCCGGCAAGAAGATCTGCCGTCGCGGTGACGTGGTAGCACTGGTGGCTGCTGATACGGAAGAGCATGCCCGCGCTGCCGCCAAGAAAGTTAAGCAAAAACTAGAAATCTTGCCTGCATATATGACCTACCCTGAGGCTGTCATGCCCAACGCCATCCAGCTTCACGAAGGCCAGCCCAACTACTACATGAGCCAGCCTGTATTTAAAGGTGAAGTTACAGATGAAACTTTTGAAAACGCAGCCTATGTGGTAGAAGGCAGTTTCCATTCCCAACACGAGCCTCACTTACCTATTGAACCGGATGTTGTCCAAGCTTATTACGATGAAGACGGCATGTTAACCATTCAATGCAAATCCCAATCCTTAACGGAAAGCATTGAAGCCGTTTCCATCGCTTGCGGTATTCCCAAAGAAAAGCTGCGCATGATTATGAACCCCTCAGGCGGTTCTTTCGGTTACTCAACCAGCTCCAATACATATGCGCTGGTTGTCACAGCAGTACAAAACCTCAATATGCCTTGCACTCTGACCTTAAGTTATGATGAGTTTAACCATATGACCGGTAAACGGTCCGCTACCTATGCCAACGGACGTATTTGCTGTGATGAAAACGGTAAAATCATTGCCGCAGAATATGATATTGCTTTAGACCATGGCGCATATGCCGTTGTTGCTCCCAAAATCTTTAATAACCTTGTTTCTGTCGGCTTCCACGGCTACAATATTCCCAATATCAGAGCTCTTGCCCGCGGTGGCTCCACAAACCATGCTTTCAATACTGCCTATCGCGGATTCGGTGCTCCTCAAGTTTACACAACTACAGAAGCACTGATTGATATGCTGGCAGAAGAAGCCGGAATTGATCCTTGGGAGTTCCGCTACATTAACGCAGCCCGTCCGGGAGACTTAACAATTAACAGCCGTCCCTATCATGATTATGTCTATCCGGAGCTACTGGAAAAAGCTAAACCTATTTATGATCAGTATAAAGCTGAAGCTGAAGCTGCCAAAGCTGAAGGCAGGCATGTGGGTGTCGGTATCAGCATGGGCGGATTCTTGATTACCATCGGCTGCTTCGACTCCGCTGAAGTTGCCCTGGAATTAAACCCCGACGGCACCATCACCCATTACAGCACTTGGGAAGATGTAGGTCAGGGTGGTGATATCGGTTGCCTAACCCATGCCGTCAAAGCCCTTGAACCGCTGGGAATCACCCCCGATAAAATTAGACTGGTCATGAATGACACCAAAACATGTCCTGATACCGGTCTTGCTGCCGCCAGCCGTTCCCACTACATGGCAGGTAACGCCACCATTGACGCAGCCAATAAACTCTTGAATGCCATGCGCAAACCGGACGGCACCTACAGAACTTATGAAGAAATGGTAGCAGAAGGCATCCCCACCAAGTATATCGGCCATTATGACCAGTTTAACATCGGCTTACCGCCGGGACTGGATCCCAACACCGGTGAAGGTGAAAAGAACCCCACCTATATGTACAATGTGAACCTGGCTTTAGTAGAAGTTGACGTCAATACCGGTAAAGTTCAAGTACTGAAATATACCTGTGTGGCCGACGTCGGTGTCATTGGCAACCGTCTTGCCGTGGAAGGTCAGGCATACGGCGGCTTGTCCCACAGCATCGGTTTTGCCCTGAAAGAAATCTACGATGCCGAAGACAAGCATGGCAACATGGTCGGCTGTGGTATTCCCACCATCTCCGACATTCCCGATGACTTTAATGTCATCTTTGTCGAAAACCCGCGTCCCAACGGTCCGCACGGCTCTTGCGGCTGCTCTGAATGCTTCCAATCCTCCAACCACATGGCAGTAATTAATGCCATCAACAATGCCTGCGGCATTCGCATCTACGAACTGCCGGCCACACCGGAAAAAATTAAAGCCGCCTGGGAAGCCAAGCAGCGCGGTGAAGAATTGAAGCCCAGGAAATACTTCCTCGGCTCCGATTTCGAAGAAGAATTAGAAGAAATTAAAGCAAATCCCATCTAAAACTTAAAAGTTGCCCGGATTTTTCGACAGTGGTTCATAAAGGGCTCGTCCGTTTGACGAGCCCTTTAAAACAATTTAGAGCAAAATTTTCATCCTTTCATACTGTCTACAAGTTAATATACCAGATAACATAAATTTACTCTGACAATACACCTCTACATTTTGTATAATTAAAACAACAACAAACGACTTTGACAGTTACCGGTGGAAAACATTTTTGCAGAGCCCGAACCGGAAAGGAATGATAGCTTATGGTCAAACTGGAAGAATATAGACTTGAGGATTCAACCTCCCTTACCGCAAAATGTTTTCACGGGGAGCCTGCCTCATGTTCCTTTGCCTGTCCTTTTCAGCTGGATGTACGTGGTTTTCTCCGCAGGGCCAGCGAAGGAAAATGGAAAAGGGCATATAAAACTTATCGCACCGCCACCGTTTTTCCCGTCATCGTCAGCACACTTTGTGATCAACCCTGCCAAAACCGCTGCCAGCGCACATTACTCGGTGATGAAGCCATTGCCATACGGGAAATTGAAAAAGCTTGCATTAAATACACGAAAAACAGAAAGCCTCAAGCTTATGCTATCCCGCCCAAGCCAGAAAAAATTGCCGTGGTCGGTGCCGGAGTAGCGGGCCTCTCCTGTGCGCTAAATCTGGCAGAAAAGAATTACCAAGTGACCGTTTTTGAAAAAGAAGATACTTGGGGAGGAATTTTACGCGACCACCCTGATTTTCCCGCCTTTGACGAAGATATTAAGTTGCAGTTTTCCGCCGTGGACGTGGATTTTAAGTTTAAGCATAAAATTAATTCCTTAACTGAACTGGCGGATTTTGCTGCCGTGTATATTGCCACAGGTGCCGGCGGGGATGATTTTGGCCTTTTGTCAAGCTGGAATGACGAAGTCTTTACTACGGCTAAAGATAAAATTTTCCTTGGCGGTATGCTTGCCGGCTTAACTTTAATGGAAAGTATCGCCCAAGGCAATCTTTTATCTAAAATTATTGAAGGCTACCTGCAAACAGGGCGTGCTTCCCTGGGTTATGACGTTTATGACAAAAATTATTGCGGACATTATCTGGAGCATGAAGATGCCGTTTCCCAGCCCAGGGTAATAGCGGCTTCTCCTGAGGGTTATACTGAAGAAGAAGCAAAACAAGAAGCGGCGCGCTGCCTTTTCTGTGATTGCGATAAATGTCTCACACAATGTGAAATGCTGAAGCGCTTTAAGAAAAACCCGCACATCATTGCCGTGGAAGCTTACAATGATACCAAAGCCAATCCCCCTTATTCAACCCGTTCCCTTACCAGGCAGACCTATTCTTGCAACCTGTGCGGTTACTGTAAATCTATTTGCCCTGAAGGCATAGATATTGGCGCAGTTCTCCGCCTTTCCCGCCGCGCCCGCATGAGCGCAGGTATCCATCCTGCCGCGCTGCAGGATTTTTGGTTGCGGGAAATGGATTTTGCCACCTCTACAGGTGCTTATATTTCCGCCCCTAAAGGTAAGGAAACCTGTGAGTATGCCTTCTTCCCCGGCTGTCAATTGGGCGCAGCCGCTCCTGAAAACGTGCTGCAGGCTTATGCTTATCTGGCACAAAACTATGATACGGGCATCATGCTTACTTGTTGCGGTGCCCCCGCCTACTGGGCCGGAGACGATGAGCGCCTGGATAACAATCTGGAAAAAATCAAGCAGGACTGGACAGCTTTAGGCAAACCAACTTTAATATTTGCTTGTGCCACCTGTGAAACTCTTTTTAAACAATTTTTGCCAGAAACAAAAACAGTTTCCCTTTATGAACTCCTTGCCCAAGACGACCAGCTCACACCGGCACAGCCCTTTGCCGAAGGCGCAGTTTTTGATCCTTGCAACGCCCGGGGCAATGAGGACATGCAGCATAGTGTGCGCATATTAGCCCAAAAAGCCGGCATTACCATTACCGAACTTAAAGATAAGAACCGTTGCTGCGGTTACGGCGGCCTGATACGTCTGGCCAATCCCTCACTTTATGACGAAATCACACAAAACCGGGCCAAAGCCAGCGAAAAACCGTATATTGTCTATTGTGTCAACTGCCGGGAGGTTTTCACTTCGCGCGACAAGGATGCCGTTCATATTCTGGATATGGTCTTTGGCACGGGCAAAAACCGCAAAGTACCTACTCTGCTGGAGAAGCGGGAAAACAGCCTGGAGGTGAAAAAGGCACTGATGGCTGAAATTTCAGGCACCAGTTTTACACCGGAAAAACAGCCCTGGGATGATCTCACTTTACTCATTGATGATGAACTCCAAAAGGAAATGGAAGCAAAACTTATCTCTGCCGGTGAACTTAAAGAAGCCATCTGGCAGGCGGAAACCACCGGCGCAAAATTTTACGATGAAAGCGATAACATGTGTTTAACCTACATGGTAAAACCCGTCATCACTTATTGGGTGCAATACCGGGAAGTAGGCCCGCAAACTTATCAAGTTTACAGTGCTTACTATCATCGCATCCGTATTAAAGAGGAGGGATAAAGATGGCGGCTGAGGATAGAAAGTGGAAATGTTGGCAATGTAATCAGGAGCTTGTTAAGCAGCAAGTTTTGTTCACTTATTTAGGGCACACATTCTCTCATGACCTGCCTACTTGCCCTAAATGCCGCCGTGTATTTATCCCCAAGGAACTGGCTGACGGCGCCATTGCCGAAGTGGAAGAACAACTGGAGGATAAATAGAAGAAAAAAACTGCCTCGTGTTTGCCGAGGCAGTTTTTGCGTTTTTTAAAAGTTATCTTTCCTTACCACTATGTACGGAATTTATACTTACTTTTTTTTCTTGAAACCCGGTCCCATATTACTGAAAACTAATGTTAATTCCATATCGGAAAGCCGTCTTGACTCCATTTTAGGTGGCAAGGTAGACGGGTTGGGATAGGGATAATCCATGGCTTCAAAGGCATCGTTAATCATAATACCGGAACCGTGTAGTTCTTCGGCATGCAAGAGACAATAAACCATGGCAGCGCCGCCGGCTTCAGGCGGGATTAACCCGTCAAAACCGGGCATGGCCAACTTGGGCATTTCTTTTCCCTCCGGCAGCGGAGGCAATTTGGAAAAATCAATTCTGCCGACTCCTGCCGGGATCATGCAAAAGACATGCACACCTGTTCCCTTTACTTCATTGGCCAAAGACATTATTATTGATGTGGCCGCCGCTTTACCGGCAGTATAGATGCTTCCTCCCACCAGGGGCGGGCAGTAGTGGAATTGCGTTGTACTGTAAGTAACAATACCGTGTCCGCGCTCAATCATACCCGGCACAAATTCCTTCACCAAAAGCATAACGCCACGGGCGGAAATGGCGTAAGACTGATCAAGATCTTCAATGGGGGAACTTAAAACGGGTCCGTTAAGCCGCATATTCATAGCGTTATTAATGAGTATATCTACTTTACCAAATTTGGTAAAAGCTTTTTCCGCCAAATTTTTTACTTCCTCTTCTTTTGTTATGTCAGTTTTAACAAATAATGCCGTATCCGGACCGTTCTCTGCGTTAATAACGCGTTCGGCTTCTTGCCCTTCTTTTTCCAGGATATCGGCAATGACAACCTTGCCGCCGGCCCAAGCAATAGCCCGGGCAAAGCCTAGGCCGATATTTCTGGCACCACCGGTAATGACCGCCACTTCGCCCTGCAGGGCATCTTTTTTGATCCCTACATATTCTAAATCAATGGGTTCAATATTCAAAAATGAATTTGTCACTACATTTTTCTCCACTGACATTGTGTTCTCCTCACCCCATGCCTTTTATTTTTTACAAAGCTTAAGCCTGTGCAGCTTCCGTTAACACCGGCATTACCAAAATCGGTTTTAAAAGCCTCCTTTCCTTTTTTTATCGTTCTCGGCAAAAAAACTGCACTGAATTTTGGCAATACTACGAATATTTTCTCCAACTACCAGGAAATATTTGTCTTACTTTTCATTATACTCTGAAGTTAAGCCTTATTCAATCTTTTTATTACGCCGCGTAAGGGCTAGCCGTTCCTTTTCTTATTAAATTTTTTGCCGCTTTTGCAGTTCTTTAACAAGCAATTCAGCTGCATATTCAACATAATCATAACATTTTTGTCTAGCTTCCTTGTCGGCGGCAAATCTACTAAACTCCTCGGGGAAATCATATCCTGTTAATTCGCGGCAATTCACTGTGCCAAAACGTTCGGCAAAATCTTTGTGAATACTCAGCGCCGTTTCATAAATCTTCATGGCCAATTCCTTATCATCAGCCGCAAGGCGGTTGTAAATGAGACCTATAACCATGAACACACCGGACAAGGCGCCGCAAACGGAGCCGGTAAGGGCTATTCCCCCGCCAAAGCAACTGGCCACACTGGACGGCACTTCTTCGTCATAGTCCTCCAGCAATTCATTTCTTCCAGCTAGGAAGGTGGATTCGGCACAGTTATATCCTTGCGCAAAATAATGTTTTGCGGCCGCAACGACTCTCTCTGCCAAATTACTCATAAAAGAACTCCTCCCATCAAAATATACTTATTGATACGCCAGCAATGCTTCTTCATAAGTTTATTATTATTTTCTGCAAAAAAATATTAATTCCTTGTGAGAAAAAGCTGACACTAAAAAATCTAATGTATTGTCCTTACTTAACAGGGCTGGTAAAATATGCATAAAGTATTTAAAAGGAGGCCCAACTTACATGCCATTAATAAAACAATGCAAGGGGAAAAGAAAGTTCAGGCAGATAGCTTTGCCCACCATTATCTTTTTGCTGGTATTTTTACTACCTATAAGTGAGATCCATGCTTCCGGTTTTACGGATGTGGAAGGCGATACTGCCTCGGATGTTTTTACACTTTCTGTCCTAGGCATAATTGACGGTTACCCGGACGGTACTTTTAGGCCCCATCACGGCATCAGCCGTGCGGAATTTGCCAAAATTACCGTCACCGCCCTGGGTTTAGAAAATACTTTAGACCTTTATGCCACCGCCCCATCCCACTTTATTGATGTCAAAACCGGGGATTGGTACCACAAATATGTTACTGCGGCGGTGGAACAGGGCATCCTGAAAGGGTATCCGGGCGGCGTTTTTAAGCCAAACGCTCCACTGTTGGCAACGGAAGCCTTAACCATGATTTTGCGCCTTTTAGGCTACAATGACCACTTGCCGGGCAGTTGGCCCCATAATTATGTTTTAAAGGCCGCTGAACTAGGATTAATTGACACTAAAGATTTTACAAACTCCACAGCAACGCGCGCCTTTGTGGCCACTGTACTTAATAAAGCTTTAGATCTCCAATTGGTAAAGTGGGACAATTTTTTCCAAGGATTTTTCCCAGCAGGCAAAACTTTACGGAAAAACTTTTTACACGGAGAAATTCTCCGGGAGGTAAAGGTGTTTTCCACAGACAACAAGCACCGGCGCATGATTGTCATTAGCGAAAATGAAAATCTAGAGACAATTAGTCTGGATGTTGCCGGTGATGTGGCTATTTTGGGCGATTTTTCTTTTGCGGAGTTAAAGCATCACTATGTAAACTGTATTATACAAAACGGTACCATCAAAGGCATTGAAATCCTAAGCACCGCCGTGAGCGGTGAAGTAGAAGCTGTAAGCCCTTATACAAGAGTGGTAACAGTCAACGGCATCGACCTGGTGTTTAACCACAGCCTTAATCTGCCCCCAAAAGGCAAAGAAATCACGGTTTATCTCTACAAAGATAAGGTTTATCTTTGGCAATAAGAAGTAACCCTCTTTGACCTCACTATTTTGGGAGGTTTCAAAAAGGGTTTTTTTCTGCCCATAAAGTTAATTTGTGAAAGTCTCGCTGCAAAGTTTTAGGAAACGTTGCGGCAAACGCGGGTTGGAGAAAAAATGCAGGTGGATATAGGAACCAAAACAATTATATTTGCGTTCGCCTCTAAATGTTTGTTCTCTAGTTCTGTAAAGATAACTGCTTCCGGCTGCCTCCATCTCTGACCAGCGAAATTCATGGCCGCGGCAGCTTTCCTCCGGCGGCAATAGTTTATTATCTACTGTACCCTTTACTTCTACGTACCCCAAGGCTTGGCGGTTTGTGTGCATGCGGGCGCGACCGGGAAAAATGCCACACATGGGATATGTTTCACCTTCTATCGTGGTAAGAGCTTGCGCCAAATACATATAGCCGCCACTTTCCGCATAAATGGGCATGCCGGCCTCCGCCTTTACTTTTAGCTCCCGGCGTAAAGCTTGATTGGCCGCCAATGCTTTAGCATACATTTCCGGGAAACCGCCACCCAACAGTACACCCTGGCAGTTTGCCGGCAGGCGGGCATCATGAAGGGGTGAAAAGGGCACCAGCTCCGCCCCTAAAGCCTCCAAAAGAAGCAAGTTTTCCGGATAATAAAAATGAAAGGCTTCATCTAAAGCCATGGCCAAACGACATTTAACAAGTTGTCTCTGCGGCAACACAGATTTAGTAACAGGGGGCAATTTATCTGCTGCTGCTGCTGCGGCAATTTTTATGATGGCGTCCAAATCAAAGTACCTTTCCGCCAGCTCGGCCAAGTACGTAAAAAGTTGCGCCAGATTTTCCCCTTCCCAGGCTGGAACCAATCCTAAATGCCGCTCTGGAATGGTGATGTCCAGATTGTGAGGCAACCAACCTATGACCGGTATCTTTAAAGATGTCTCCACCGCCTCCTTTAAAATCTGAAAGTGGGAAGCACTGCCTAAATGATTAAAAATCACCCCGGCAAAATGTACTTCCGGGTCAAAATTAACATAACCTCCAACCATGGCGGCGGCACTGCGGGCCATTTTGGCGCCGCTGGCCACCAAAAGCACAGGTGTTTTTGTGATTTTCGCCACATGAGCTGAACTGCCCAGCTCCCCTCCCCCTTTTCTCCCATCATATATACCCATTACTCCTTCAATGACGGCTACGGCGGTTGGTGGCACACGGCGGTGAAGAATTTCCCGGATCTGTGCCGGTGAAAGGATCCAGCTGTCCAAGTTGCCGGCAGGCATCCCGGCGGCAACCGCATGAAAACCGGGATCAATAAAATCTGAACCCACTTTAAAGGGTACAATTGAGTACCCACGTCGCTTTAAAGCAGCAATGACGGCGGCGGTGACAGTGGTTTTTCCGACACCGCTATGGGTACCAGCGATTAAAATTCGTTTCACGCACGTGCCTCCTTACTTTCCAAGGCAAGATTCACCAGGGCATTGACAATGGCCGCTGCCACAGGACTTCCTCCCTTTTCTCCCCGTACGGTAATCCAGGGTAAAGAATATGCTGTAAGCAATTCCTTTGCTTCCGCCGCCCCTACAAAGCCTACCGGTACCCCGATGACCAGCGCCGGTTTGGCTCTGCCCTCATCTACGGCACGCAGCAGGTGAAATAAAGAAGTAGGTGCATTGCCAATGACGAAAATACCGCCGTCAGGGCACTCCCTTACGGCATGCTCCATGGCAGCCATGGCCCGGGTTATGCCGCGTTTTTTGGCCTCTTTTTTGATTTCCAGATCATGGATTAAGCACACCGGTTTAATACCCAGCTGCTGAAGGCCGAGGCGGCTTAAACCTGTACGCACCATTTCCACGTCACAATAGATTGGCTCATTCGCCAGCAAGGCAGACAAAGCGGCTTCCACCGCTTGCGGACTAAACGCAAGCATGGCAGCGTAACTGCTGTCACCTGTGGCGTGGACAACTCTTTTGACAATGGGCTTTTGCCGCGGCGTAAATGTAAAACCGCGTATTTTCCTTTCAATAATTTCCATACTCTTTTCTTCGATCTTATGTGGGTCTTTGATAAAATCCATCACAGCCTCCCCGTTGGTCTACATATTTTATTTACCCGCTCATACCTTTGGTCAACAGTTTTTTCAGCTCTGCCATAATCTGCTCCCCAGTTAAACTCTCAGACTGCCGTGGCGGTCTTTTGACAATAACAATGGGGATTTGGCACGCCTTGGCGGCGGCAACTTTCTCCCGCGTACCACCGGTAGTGCCGCTATCCTTTGTCAGGACCACTTCCGCTTTATATTCCCGCCATAAAACTTCATTTAACGCTTGGGAAAAGGGCCCCTGCATAGCCACAATGTGCCCCGGCTTAATGCCTAAAGACGCACAGTGCTGCAAACTGTCTACATCCGGCAGCACCCGTACAATTACTTCATGTTCCGGCGAAAAGACAGGCAAACATGCTGCCAGATGGCGTGTGCCAATGGTTAAAAAAGCAACACGACCCAAGCGGGCAGCCAGCTTGGCCGCCGTAGGGAAATCTTCGGCGAAATAAACACCCTCTTCCTCTTTGATTTCACTGGCGGGCCGTTCGTAGCGCAGATAAGTAATGTTTGTGGTGGCGGCGGCTTCCCGGGCCACTTCCGTGGCCCGCCGGGCAAAGGGATGTGTGGCATCAATTAAAACTTTAATTTGACGCTTGCGAATAAATTGCACTAGCTGCACAGCATCCATAGCTTGGGTAATTACTTCACAATTACCCTGCCGCTGCAAAAGTTCCGCCCCATATGCCGAGACCACTGTAGCCACCATTTTCACATCCGGATAAGCTTTAGCAATGGTAGCTGCCAGCTGGCGGGCATCTTTTGTGCCTCCCATTAAAAGAATCATACTGCATAACCTCGCGGTGTTACCATTTTGCCCTGGATAATTTTTGTTTGGCTATTGCCAATGATGACAGTGGTAGACATATCCACTTCTTCCACCGGCAGTGTAGCCAGGGTACCAACAAAGGCGGTTTCCCCCGGGCGGCCGCTGTTTTTCACAAAACCGGCGGGAGTTTCCCCGCTACGGTATTTTTGTACAAGCCTTAATGCCTGCCGCAAATGTTCTTGCCGGCCACGGCTGCGCGGATTGTAAAGCACAATGACAAAATCGGTCGCGGCAGCGGCTTCCAGGCGTTTGACTATGATTTCCCAGGATGTCAACAAATCGGAGAGACTGATGACGGCAAAATCATGCACCAAGGGTGCCCCTAAAGCGGCCGCGGCGGAAGAGGCCGCCGTGACCCCGGGAATAATCTCAACAGGCAAATCTTTTGGCGCCACCTCAAGCACTAAACCGGCCATGCCGTAAACGCCGGGATCGCCACTGGAAATGACCGCCACATGATATCCTGCCAAGGCTTTGGCTACTGCCTCTTGCGCCCGTTGCACTTCCTTTTTCATCCCGTAAGCCAGCACTGTTTGTTTAGACAGCAAATGTTCTATCAAATCAATATAGGTTTTGTAACCAATCACAACATCCGCCTCTTGTAGTACCTGTAAAGCCTTTGGCGTTAAGTAAGCCTGATGCCCGGGTCCAAGGCCAACCACGGAGATTCGTCCTCCACCACGGCGATGGTTATTTGTTTTAATTTTTGCTTGGGTACCAGCACTTTGCTGCTGCGTGCCGCCAGGATTGCTGCCGGAACACATACACTTCCCACCCCCATTGTTTTCTCCACAAACTCTGATTTTTCATAGGAATATTTTACTTCTCGCAATTCCGCTGCCGGAAATAAACACAAAGGAACCTTTAGTTTCTGCGCAGCTTCCAGTAAGCCGGCTTCAGTTTTTTTCTCTTCAATGCTGGCAAGTTTGGCAATGGAACCAAGGGCCAAATTGTGGCCATTAAATACGGTTTCAAGAGCGCCTATAATTTGTGCAGCCGTCACCCCCCGGCGGCAGCCAATCCCTACAAATAGATTTTTTGGCCGCAGCATGAGCTCATTGCCCACAAGTCCCGGCAAATTTAGATTATGTGTTAATACAGCCCGGTACTTTTTTGCTTTTTGCCAAGTTAAATTAAATAGCGGCTTTATGGCAATCCCTGCCGGCTTGCCAAAAACACTTTCCGGCCAGTCAGTATAGAGAAAAATAGTCTCCCCTTTGAGCATGGCCGCATTAAATTCTTTGATCTTTTCCACCGGTTCCGGCTTTAAGTTAAAATCATAAGCCAGAGCATCAACGGCACGCAGACCGGCAACGTCGGTGGCGGTGGTAATAACCGGCACAGCCCCCAAGCATTCCGCCACGCGCCGGGCCAACATATTGGCACCTCCCAGGTGCCCGGATAGGAGGGAAATGGCAAAAAGGCCGCCGTCATCCACTACCACCACAGCCGGATCATTGCTTTTACCCTGTAAATGAGGCGCCAAAATCCGTACAGCTATACCTGTAGCCATAATTAAGACAAGTTGCTTCTTTTCCTGAAACAATGCGGGCAATGTTTCCTTTAACACCGTAAAAGCTTCAGCCTCATCACCGGCCTGGCACAATTTTTCCGGCAAAAAAACAGGAAATTTTAACTTTTTGCCTAAACGCAAAGCCAGTTTGCGCCCGCGCGGTGTGATGGCCATAATGGCTCCGTCCATCATTTTTTCCCCTTACGATAGCCATGAGAAAATTCGGGCGCATACAGGCGGGAGACAGACTCTGTGTTCCCCAAAAAGTCCCCCAATAAAATCATGGCTGTTTTGGTAATGCCTGCAGCTTTTACCTGTTCCGCCAAAGTCGCCAGTGTGCCCCTAATGCCCCGCTCTTGGGGCCAACTGGCCTTTTCCACCACCGCCGCCGGTGTTGTTGTCGGATAAGCCTTTAAAAGCTCCGCCACAACCTTATCAATCATGCCAACACTTAAAAAAATGCACATGGACGCCTGGTGCATCGCCAATTTACTTAAACTTTCTTTTTCCGGCACCGGTGTGCGTCCCCCCAAGCGGGTGATGATAACCGTCTGGGTCACTTCCGGCACAGTCAATTCCCGTCCCACGGCAGCCGCCGCAGCAGCATATGAAGAAACACCGGGTACGATCTGCGTGGCAATGCCCGCCGCTTCCAGCTGCCTTATCTGTTCCTGAATGGCGCCGTAAAGGGAAGGATCGCCTGTATGCAGGCGGACCACCTTTTGCCCTTTTGCCACTGCCTCCTGCATTAAACGCATAAGCCGCGGTAAATCCAGGTCTTTACTGTCCACAATTTTTGCCCCGGGATTTGCATAGCACAAAATTTCCGGATTAACTAAAGAACCGGCATAAATAATCAAATCTGCTTCCTTTAACAAACGAGCTCCCTTTATCGTTATTAATTCCGGATCACCGGGTCCGGCCCCAACAAAATAGACTGTCATTTTTCCCTACTCCTTTTGGCGATAATGAGTGACAGGTAGTCCACCGCTTGCCCGCGATAAGCAAAGGGGTCATTGCTCCAAAATTCTTCTTCGCCACCCACGCGACTCACTAAATAGGTTTGCCGGTCAAAGCCGTTTTCTATTATCAGGTCAAGAATCTCATCATAAGCGGCAGAAACTTTTAAGAACACCACCGTATCAAAATAACGTGCCAAAGCGGCAAACTCATCTTTGGCTACCGGTGCAGGAATAATGGCTATACGCTCATCCTTTTCCACCAGCGGCAACTGTATCAGAGATGCTGCCGCATTAATGGCAGAAATGCCGGGAATAATTTCAATTTTTACGGTGGGATCAAGCTCCTTTAGCTTTCGCATTAAATAACCAAAAGTACTATAAAGTAGCGGATCACCAATGGTAAGAAAAGAGGCGATTTGATGTTTTTGCAGTGTTTGTGCCACCTGCTTGGCTGCCTTTTGCCAGTGTTGTGCCAAAAGTCTTCCATCCCGGGTCATGGGAAATAACAGTTCCACTACCCTAACATTTTCCGGCAAATATTTTTCTGCCGCCTGTAAAGCTATACTTTGGCGTTCTGCCTTTGAGACGGGCACAAATACAACTGTAGAAACTTGCAAAGCTTTTATTGCTTTTGCCGTAAGGCTTTCGGCATCGCCCGGTCCTACACCGATCCCGTACAAGATTCCCACTTTATCCCTCCTTCCGGGCACTTAAGATCCAAACCCCATTTTGGGCCCGAAAAAAATCCTGACTGCCCAATTGCTCCAAACGTGCCGTCTGCATATACAGGCCTTCCCGCTCCACAAAGGGCCGATGGTTTAAAAATTTTAATGCCAGTGACAAATTTTCAATGGTTACCACATTGATAACAATAATTCCACCGGCAGTTAGACGCTCTTGGCAGCAATGCAAAATTTCCGCCAGTTTGCCGCCGCTGCCGCCGATAATAATGCGCTGGGGATCAGGCAAACCAGCAAGCACTTCAGGCGCTTCTCCGGGAACAATAACCATATTCTCCAAGGCAAAATGTTCCTTGTTTTGCTGCAGCAAAGCAACGGCCGCTCCATTCCGCTCAACGGCAAAAACTTGCCCTGCAGGTACGGACAGTGCCGCTTCAACCGACAGCGACCCTGTTCCTGCCCCCACATCCCAAATGATTTGTCCCGGCTGCAACTTTAAAGCCGCTAAAGCTAAAATGCGAATCTCCCGCTTGGTCATGGGCACCGGTCCACGGATGAAAGCATCATCCGGCAAGCCAAAGCCTATGTATTTAAACATGGCCAATCACCATCACACAGTCCCCTTCCTCATCTATAGACAACTCTGATAAACTGCTTTGCACAATTTCTTCTTTAGGGGTTGTTAAATGCCGGCAAAGATAAACAGGACTATCGGAGCCGCCGGCTGCTAAAATTAAGCGGGCAAGACGCCCTGGCGTCCAGTGATTATCGGTTAAAACTGCTTTTACACCGGGAGCCAACAAATCCGGCAATATCTCCGCCGCGTCGCGACCGTGCACGCTTAACAGTTTTGCTTTTTGCCAGGGCACACACAAACGGGCAAAGGCCACTTGCACAGAGGAAACACCAGGATAAACTTCCAAATCCTCCGGAGCAAAAAAACGGCGCAGATATGCCAGTAGACTATAAAAACCGGGGTCGCCGGAAACTAAAACCAGCACTTTTTTTGTTTTTGCCAAATTGCGTAGAGTCTTTTCCAAACCGGCCAATCTGCCTGTAAGTTCAATTAGCTCCTTTTGTCCGGTTTGAAAAGGAGCCAAGGCCCGCTTGCCACCCACTAAAACATCCGCTTCCGCTGCCTTTTGTTTGACAATGGGTAAAATATACTCCTGGCCCCCAGGGCCCACCCCTGCCACCACAATTTTTTGCATTTTTATTCCTCCAACCACAGCCGGGCTCTTTCGTCTTTAGCAACTTGCTTCCCGGCCAGATTTAAAAAGACGCAACCCACCTGCAACTTGCCGCCGGCCATTTTTTCCGCTCTGCGCGCCGCCGCCTCCGCCACCTTTTCCAGCACTTGCTCGTACCCTCGCTGCAAAAGATAAACAGCACTTTCTTCCGCTGTATTATGTTGCATTAAATCCTGCAACACCGGTAAAGGCAGTCCCAGCAAAGCCGCATGCGCCACCAATGTTTCGCGCCGGGCATCGGCGATAGCGCTGTGTGTCTCCGTAATCCCAGCCGCAATTTTCACCAGTTTTCCCACATGACCGTAAAGCAACACTTCAGGAACTCCTTTTTGTGCACACGCCTGCAGCATATAACCCATAAAATTGCTAGTTACCACCACCGCATCTTCCGGAACGGCAATTTGCTTGAGGGCATTGCGCTTGCCCATTTTGCCGGGCGTCAATACTAACCGCCGCCTGCCGGCCGCAAGCGCCACATCAATTTGGAGAACCAATGAACGCCGGAAGGCATCCTTTGACATGGGTTCCACAATACCGGTTGTCCCTAGAATGGAAATGCCGCCTACTATCCCCAATTCTGGGTTAAGCGTCCGCTGAGCAAGCTTTTGCCCTTCAGGAACAGCAATAATGATCTCAGCACCCATCCCGGGGGGAAGCACACTTGCCACCGCCGCCTTTATTTGCGCACGTGGCCCGGGGTTAATGGCTGCTTCTCCCACGGGGACGGCCAAGCCGGGTTTTGTTACGCGTCCTACTCCTTCACCGCCGTCCAGTAGGATGTCACCTTTAGTTAAAAGACGTACTTGTGCAATGATTAAAACCTGATGCGTAATATCCGGATCGTCACCGCTGTCTTTACGGATACCGACACGCATCCACTGGCCTTGACGCTCCACAAGTTCCAGAGGCAGCTTAAGGGTTATACCTGCCGGCGTTGCGATTTCTATTTCAGTAATTTTTTGCGGTGACAATAAGAGTAAAACGGCAGCTTTAGCTGCGGCGGCGGCACAGGTTCCCGTGGTATAGCCTGCTCTCAAAACAGTACCGTCGACCTGCTGATACGTAGGCAGCATGTTTTACCTCCTGAGAAAATTTGCTGATGAAAATACTTTGTGAGTTTTACTAAAGAAAAACCCCAGGCTCCGGCCTAGGGTAAATAAGCACAAAAAAACCACGTTTCCCTTAACCCGAGGGCACGACTGGCAGGTTAACAGGCAGGTATCCTGGCTTCCGGTCATCATTACAAAGCGCCTTCCCCAAACGCTTGAGTGGCATCTTGCTTTGCAACTCACGGTTACAGTGGCGGGACCGCTCAGGATTTTCACCTGATTCCCTTTTACACTCCGTAGAGTACCTGTCACCTTAAATTATCATTTTGTCTAGCTTTAATTTAACAGATCATTTACTTTTATGCAAGCACAACTACTTTAAAAGCGAAAAACTTGTTCTTTACCCGGCTCTTGGTAAAGGCTGAGATGCAAATTACCTTCACTGTTAAGGGAAGCAAAAAACACTTCCGTAAAGGAATTAATTCCTTGTACTTGCAGTTCAGAAAGGAGGTCGCTCTCCTTTAAACCCACAAATTGAAGTCCGGGCGCAAAGGGCTTACCTTCCACAATAAGGGGTGTGGCCAGCCCTTTATATTTTGTTTGTATACCCAAATCCTGTGCAGACGGGGTATCATATTGCGATTTTTTTAAAACACTAATTTGACCGTTCGGTTCCACTATGGCAAATTCAACTTCATTGACATCAAAGATTCCTTTTAAACGCAGCAATTCAAATAGTTCATCCAAAGTAAAACGGATTTTTTTTAAATGGCTCTTTAAAATTTGCCCGTTTTGAATGACAATGGTAGGTTCAAATGTGACCCAGTGATTAAATAGGCGGCTTTTTGTTCGCCCCCAGCTCACCACAACTTGAAATAGGGAAAGCATTACAACTGCCAGGAGAGGAATGCCATGATTAATCTTTGTATCGACAATATCGGCACCCACAACATTACCAATAGTTATTGCTATAATAAAATCAATTACTGTCAGCTCTCCAACCTGACGTTTTCCCATAATGAGAGTCATAATAAGTAAAAGCGGAAAAATCGTAAGAATCCGCACACTGACAATTAAATATTCCATTTATACCTCCATTATGACCGTAATCACAAGGTGATTAAAAACGGAAATAATTAACACTCTAGAACCTTTTTTACCCACAATCATATAATATTATACACAATCCTTATTTCCCACAGGATGTATCACTAGATATAAGGGGGTGTTTTCAGATGCCTTTTACCATCGCCAGCAATAACCAAAACAACAGTTTAGGTACATCCAGTGTTACCATTACCGTCCCCGATACACCTATTTTTACGGAAACTGATCTTATTCCCGGAGAATCTGTTGGCCCGGAAGAATTGGAAGTTACCAATGGCGGAACTACGGACGGCCGGTATTATATTTTTGCTGACTGGAGACCCGCCACCGGTACCAGTGCGGCAGGGGCACAAATTTTAGCCGACCGGCTAAATATTGAGATTACAGATGACGATCCTGACACTCCCACGGTAATTTACAGCGGTGCCATTTCCGGCCTCATTGAAAAACCGGCTACCGGCCGTGCACTGGCGGCCAACACCAGTGAAACATTAATGATTACTGTAAGTTTGCCCAGCGATGTAGGCAATGTGGCGCAAAATCTTGCCATTGAAGTGGATCTGGTCTTTGTGGGCCAGCTTGACGAACCGCAACCTTAAAATGCAAATTAACAGCCCGGCCAAGCCGGGTTACATATAAAGTGGGTATCCATCATGCCTTTTACTTCGTCCAGTACCAATAAAAGCAATAAATTTCGCCTGCCGGCGGGAAAAGCAAAAATCCTGGTTTGTGTTGGGGAATATGCTCTCTATACAATTACCCAGAAAACACCTCTTTTAATTCCTGTTTATGCTCCCAAGCAAAATCATCACCCAAAGGCTTTCCGGGCACAACCATACCGCAGGGAATGCCTCGATATGGCACGCATCCTGGCAACTTGCACTAAGACAAGCAAGCACAGTCTGATCTTATCTTTACCCACCAAACCACATAAAATCATCTCCTGTAAGCTTACAAAACCTACTGTAACGAAAAAACATATTCCCCAGCAGCACAAAAATTCAGCCATTGCCATCATTAATTTCCACTACGAGCTAGAATTAACATATACAGATATTAGCGGCAATTTCCATACCATTAGTTGCGACTCTGGCTGGCGCCGGCAGCGGGTAACGTTAAATACTCCTTTGGGCCATCTGGATGTGCAACTCTATTTAAAATGTTTTGCTAGAGAAATCTTTACCGCAGAGCAAAAGGATTTAAACCACGATGATAATTTTCAGCACGAAAGACCCTTTCAGCCGGTGCGCTTTACGCTAAAAGCACGCACTTAAAAAACCACGGGAACAAAATCCCGTGGTTTTTGTTTACTTACGTTTTTTCTCAAAGTATTTGAGAATATCAAAACCGGCAAGGGGACGGGCATGTGCGCCAATGGTACTGACACTGAGGGCATGGTCTCCCTCAAAATCACTCATGCCAAAACCGAAACCGGCATCATGCATAATATTGGTGTTAAGGATGATTACACCTTGCATACCGTTACAGGCATCTTCCGTCCAGCTCATAAGATAAACATCATCACGGAGTTTAACGTAAAGACAGGGGGAACTCCACATCCAACCGCCGGCACCGTTGGGTAACATAATGGTCCAGGAATAGGATTCGGGTGTACTGTAAACATGCACTGACTGCATAAAATCACTGTAAATCCAGGCATAGGCCTTCCCCACCAGATCCGTGGTGAAACCGTGGCGCTTCACCGCCGGCGGTACCGGACCGCCCTCCATTTCCAGGACGCCGAAAATTGCTTTATGGCCTACTTCCCACGGTTTACGCCCATTACCCATCTGGGCATCAACGCAAGTAACAAGGGCATTGGAGAAATCTATGGCATGTGTCAGGCACCTTAACGGCTTGCTGCCGGTGCAGATATGGCTGAAGGCAATAAGATCCTTTGCCGGTTCAAAGGCTTGATAAATTTCTTCATGCCACTCCGACTCACCTTCTACCCTCCATTTAAGGTGCTCCGCATCAACAATTTCATACTCCCATGCCGGCCCGTCATCAAAGCGTAGGATAAAGCGCATACCCGCCATGTAATCTGTAGTTTCCATGGTATGGAAACTGGACATAATATTGCGCCCTTCAAAGATCTTGCTGTTGGTGGCAATAATGTGATCAACTTGTTCCTGCGTATAATCCAAATGCAAAAATCTTGGGCGATAGTGTGGGCGCATCCCCTTTACGGACGGGTCCAGTTGTGCTGTTAATCTTTCATCCTCCGGAATTTTAGTCCCGTAATCAGCCAGCGGCGCCAAGCTGGTGGATCTTCCGGTAACTTCACCTGTACCGCAGTAAACCTGATAATCCAAATCATCATTAAGATTAAACCCTAAACGAACACCCATATGCCGTACGGTAAAAAGATCGATTACTTCCAGGGTAAATGTACCGGAAAACTCCTGCTCCACCCGGGAATAGATATAATATTTGTCGTTAATTTTAATGTAGTCGGAAGGAGCAGTAAGGGTAATACCGCCGCGCGGATGGCTTAACTCCACAAAGGAAGACCAGAAAATGGAGGGGAAAAAATAAAGCATTTCCACGCCATTATCATCTTTCCAGTACGTCCCCAAACCTTCAATGCGGTTGGTTAAACTGTGCCGTGACGCAGGTGCGGGATCTTCTGTCTCCACATAGCCAAACATATAATGGCGCCACACTTCTCTTAAATCATGTTCAAAGCCGCAGAACCACACTTCAAAAACTGTCACCAAATTGGTCTTGCGATCAAGAATAACATTATAGCCACGTACACTCCCGGGGATCAGATGCGTAAAAAGCACTATCTGTCCTAATTCCCTGGCACGATAAGGGGCGGTCACGGCTTCACCGCTATTTTCTTTTAAAGTAAGCGTTTCCTTGTCAAAGGTATATTCTAGAACAGGTCCGTCATCCAAAACAAGCTTTAAAGTTTCCCCGGCCAAAGCCTCTGATGTGGGGCTGGCACTAATTGGCCTGGGGGTAGGGGTTAGCTTGGCTTCTATTTGTTCCCGCGTTAAACGGGTGTACTGGTCATAAAAAGTCGCCCGGAAATAATTCATTTTTTTCACTCCTTCACTGCAACAATTCACTACATAGCAAAGACTTAATCATAACCGCCGCACATCTAGAAATTACGAAAAAGTTTATTCGTAATCGGCAGGATCGTACGGATCGGGAATGCCACAGGTACCGTCGGCGCACTCGTCAGTTTCAGCCGGCTTTGCCCGCCATTTATCCACCGACTCACTGCGTGCATAACCATACTCCGAAATTTTCCACAGCGGGTTGGTATCGCCGCCCACCACCACAATATTGATTCTTTGCGGATCAAAATAAGGTGTAATCTGCTCATCCGGTTTAGCGCGCAAAAATGAGGCATAGGGTTCAATTCCTTGCAGAGCCAGCGGTTTTACCATCCAGTCCACATGATCGTATCCCCAGAATCTTTCTGCCGGCATTTTTGCATTCTCTGATAACCAGCGGGCAAAATCTTCTTTTTTTGTAAAGCCATAGTTTTCTTTTAGCATCCTGGCGATGCCGGGATCCATCACAATGGTAGCTGTACCGTTTGTGGGCGGAATGGTACTTAATTGCAAACACATCTCTTCACCGATGGAACGCACGGATGCACTGCCGGCACTATTGACAAAAACCCAGCCGCGGAAAATACTTACTACACTTTCATCTTTACGGAAACCTTTTTGCACGTGAAAAGGCTCCCACACACTGGCTTCTTCATTTTCGGCACAACAGTTGTTATTGTAGTTTAAACTGCTGCCCAAGGAGGACCACATATTCTTCCCCGGGCGCATATCAACCCAGCAAGTTGACATCAAAGTCCAGGCACGGCCGATGGAGGCGTTGGCCATATTCCCCGGCGAGAAAGCACCAATGCCGGAATTCATGCCGATTTCATTGCGGATAGGGCCGTTTACTAAAAGCATGGCCGACCAGTTGGAAGTTGAAGACTGGATTGCTTCCAGCCCCGTGGCCGCCACGGCCAAAATCACCGGGAAATATTCCGGTTTCGCCCCTGCCATAACGGCAATGGTGGCTACATTTTTTACCGTATATTGCACCGTACCGCGGATGTCAAAGCGCATCATTTCCCCTACTATTTCCTCTGGGGCAGCACAGGTGGCGGCAAGCATCCTGTCAACTCGCTCCTGGGTTGGCAGGATAATGGGCAGACCGTCAGTCCATCCTTGCTCATAAAAAAGCTGCTGCAAATTATCTTCCGTATCCGGTTTTAAATATTCCGTCTTATCCTCTTCCACCACTGCTGCCTTAAATTTTAACTTGGCCGGATCCACCGGTTTAGTAAAATTGTCAATAATATCTTCGATGACAGGGCGGCCTGTATCCGGATTTTTGCCCACCACATAGCCGTCCAGGGCTTCATCGGACATGCCGATCACAGGATGCGGGGTGTAAAGGAAAGGTACATAACCGGCTTTACGGTCTTCCTGCACCACGGAAATAAAGGCTTCCGTGGTAAAGGGCGCCGTCGGTATTCCATATTTTTGTTCTAATGTAATACTGCATTCAGCGACCGCTGAAACGCAGCCAATTCAGCCTGCCACGCCAATTACCGCCGCATGGCCTTTCGCTTTTATTTCCTCCCACAATTCTTGGGAATCATCCATAAAAGCACTACCCGGCTTGCGCCTGCGTACCACATTTACAGAGGGCATATTTCTTTGAAACCAGCGTTCTAAAGCCTGCATAAACTTATAACTGCCACCGTAACCTATATCCACCAAATAAATTGTTTTCCCATCCAAGGTATCCAACCGCTTGGCCAAAGACTCCTTGGCCAAGGCCGCCGCAGAAAAAATACCTTTATTTGCTGTTAAAGAATGCGGTACAGGACTAAGGACATTATCAAGCAGGGTGATCGCCATGCTTACCCCTCCTGTCTCGGCTTAAAGGGACTGGGTTTTAACTGCAGTTTGGCATTATATTTTTCCTCGGAAGTAGGTTTGCCTGTGACCGGATGCACAAAATGCATGGGATAAATATAACCGGAAGGGTATTGGGTATCATATTCCGCCCAAATATCCGGACTTAAGCCCATCTGACTGTAATCTACACTTTCTTCTTTTTCTTCCCCAAAGAAAAGTTTTTTCAGTTCTTTTGAAGGTTGATAGGCATAATGCATTTGGAAAGCAAGTTTAAGAATTTTCCAGACACCGTCTTGCTTGATATACTCCATTTCATAAATAACACTCATATAGGTCGGGTCAATAGTATTGTTTTGCGGGAAAGAACATAAGGTCCCGTAACCATACC
>ERZ773359.1706-NODE-1706-length-29651-cov-8.595925_pt1 | contig 29651 bp, 22 predicted proteins | sample MGYA00374955_ERZ773359 | MGnify/ENA primary metagenome ERZ773359 (study PRJEB29098, sample SAMN04486028) | biogas fermenter metagenome | study: EMG produced TPA metagenomics assembly of the Biogas fermentation microbial communities from Germany - Plant 4 DNA1...
CGGAAAATCCCACCCTGGAAACATCCAATCCATTTTTTCTGTATATCAAAACCAAACAAGAATTTGCAAGGGATTTTCCTCTCTTATAGGTGTAACTAAATTCTGCCCTTTTTCTCAGCCGATACTTCTTGTTCACATATTATCCTCTCGCTATGAATTATTTCCTGGTACTTGTTACAAGATAATTCGCTAAACCGGTAAATCCATATAGGTATGAGGATCACGAATAAATAATCTTGCTCCAGTCTGCCAACATATCTTAAGGTAAGATATAAGGATAGGTTACACTAATGACCGTAGAAAACACTAAGCTGGGCCCCGCATAGACCAATACAGGATTTACAATAAGGTAGAAAAAGCCACCTAGGAAGTGGCCTTATGCTGATAATCTCTTTCTACCTTTCAGTCTCCTTCTTCTTAGCACCGCTCTACCATTTTTAGTGCTCATCCTCTTCCTGAAACCGTGTACCTTTTTTCTCTGTCTATTATTAGGTTGAAATGTTCTCTTCATTTTGGTATCCCTCCTTTTATATATTTTTGCCAAATATCACAGATCGGATTTCCATATGGCATAAGCATTCCCTATGATTAATATGTTAGGAAATAAACATTTTTGATATGTATATTTCTTAACATAATCAACGATCCATAAGCAGGCATAAATAAATCCTGTAATTGTGCACAAAACTCTTCAATTCGGCCAGTGGCAGGACTTACTTATAGTATTATAAGCGAACAATCCTTTTGATGTCAAGAAAATCAACAAATTCAATTGATTATCCACAGATTATCTGATATTATATCTTTACTGTGGATAACTTCCTATTTATAATAGTAGGGAATGGTTATAAGTTATGCACATTCTGTGGATAACTTTGTGTATAACTTTTTATGCATTCCGCTTTTTTGGTTAAAAAGTCCGCTTTTTTGGGTGTTGATATTGTTTATAACTTTTACATTTTTATGGGATATTATGCTTGATTTTATACAAAATCTGATTTGGATTTAATTATTGATAATAATTTACCAATTATTAATGCATCTCCACCCCAAAGGACTCCATGTCTGAACTTCATGCGCAATATATGGTATGAAACAGTCTAGACAAAACCATATGTTATATATGGGGTAGGTATAGTTTAAGTAGCAACCCTAAAGCATTTTTAGCATTGAAAACCAAAGTTACAATACTCCCTTAGAGGCTTCAAGGGGCTACGGGTTTTAAAAAGCAATAATTGGTAAAAATATGTATTATAACGGTATCATATGGGAGGTTTCCTTGATGTTACATAAAATAAAAAAGATATGGGATGATGCCCTGCCTTTTATTAAGTTGGAACTAACTGAGGTCAGCTTTAATACCTGGATTAAAACAATAGAGCCTTTGACGATCATCGACAATAATTTTTACCTTATGGTTCCCAATGACTTTACCAAGAGTATTTTGGAATCAAGGTATATGGATCTATTAGTCAATGCCTTAAAGGAGGTTTCTTCCACAGATTACTCCGTTATTCTGGTCTTACCCAACGAAGCAGATAGATATCTAAATACTGACAAGGACGAAGGGAATGGTTCTGACACAGACAGGGGTGCCCTTAATTCCAAATACACCTTTGATTCTTTTGTTATTGGTAATAGCAATAGGTTTGCACATGCGGCATGTCTGGCGGTAGCTGAGGCACCGGCCAACGCCTACAATCCCTTGTTTATTTATGGAGGTGTAGGCCTGGGGAAAACCCATCTGATGCATGCTATAGGTCACTATATACTTTCCCAGAGCCCACAGACAAAAGTTTTATATGTTTCCTCGGAAAAGTTTACAAATGAGCTAATTACATCAATTCAGACCAACAAGAACGTGGAATTTCGAAATAGATATCGGAATGTTGATGTCCTTTTGGTGGATGATATTCAGTTTATAGCCGGTAAGGAGAGTACCCAGGAGGAATTCTTCCATACCTTCAATACTCTCCATGAATCCAATAAACAGATTATCATATCCAGCGATCGGCCACCAAAGGAGATACCCACTCTGGAAGACAGGCTTCGTTCCAGATTCGAATGGGGTCTTATTGCGGATATCCAGCCACCGGATCTGGAAACCAGGGTAGCCATATTGAGAAAGAAAGCGGAACAGGAAAAAATCCAGGTGGATGATGAAATCCTGTTATTTATCGCCCAACGTATTCAGTCCAATATCAGGGAATTGGAGGGAGCCCTTATTCGAATTCTGGCCTATTCCACCCTTAACAACAACAGGTTGGATATCGATATAGCCGATGAAGCTCTTAAGGATATTATCTCCAACAATACTCCTCGGGTCATTACACCTACATTGATAATGGAGGTTGTTTCAAACTACTACAATATTAGGATAGACGATTTTAAATCTAAGAAAAGAAATAGGGCCATATCCTACCCTCGTCAAGTTGCTATGTATCTATGCAGAGAACTTACAGACCTTTCTCTGCCCAAGATAGGGGAGGAGTTTGGGGGACGGGATCATACTACTGTCATCCATGCCTACGATAAAATTTCCGCTGACATAACCAATGACCCTGAGGTATCCAAAACCGTAAGTCAAATTCGAAAGGAATTGGAGGAGGTATAACCTGTGTAGTCTTGCTGTAGATACTTATAAACAGGATCTGTGGATAACTTCCAATAAAAACTTTAATTCTTCCACACACTTATCCACATACTTTTTTCGAGGTTTGCACAATAATTTGACATAATTCACAAAATCACAGCCTCTACTACTATTACTGCTAAATTATTATATATATTCAACATAAGCAGGAGGTATGACATGAAATTTACATGTACGCAAAAAAAATTATCCGATAGCATCAGTATAGTCCAAAAAGCCATTAGCCCCAGAACCACCCATCCCATCCTGGAGGGTATTTTTCTAAAGGCATATAAGGGAATACTCAAACTGATTGGCAATGATCTGGATCTAGGTATAGAATGCTTCCTGGATGCCACTATACATTCGGAAGGTTCTGTCGTTATACCTTCCCGATTGTTTGGTGATATAATCCGAAAGTTACCCGATTGCCAAATCGATATCGAAGTTACTGACAACTATCTCGTGCTTATAAGGGCAGAAAACTCCCTTTTTGAGATTCAAGGAATAAATCCTGATGAATATCCGGATCTGGAGAATATCCATGAAAAGGATCCCACTGAAATTGATCAGGGTCTCCTTAAGGAAATGATCCAGACAACCATCTTCGCGGCAGCTGTGGATGAAACAAGACCCATCTTAACCGGGGCTCTTGTAGAAATAAGCGAAGGTAATATAAATATGGTTTGTTTGGATGGTTATCGATTGGCAGTAAGGAAGGGAAGCATAGACAGTCAAAAGGAAATAAATGCAATAATACCGGCTAAAACCCTTGATGAAGTCAGCAGAATAATAGACAATAGCGACGAAAAAATCAACATTACCATAGATGATAAGCATGTACTCTTTGATATGGGCTACACCCGGATTATATCCAGGTTACTTAGCGGGGAATTTATAAATTATAACCAGATCATTCCCCAGGATTACAGGACCCGTATTAGGTTTGATGCCAGAACACTCTATGATGCCATTGAAAGGGCCTCTATATTGGCAAGGGAAGGAAAAAACAACCTGATAAAGCTCAATATAAGGGAAGACAAGCTAATTATCAATTCCAATTCCGAGATGGGAAAGGCTCATGAAGAAGTGCCTATTTCAATGGAGGGAGAGGAACTGACCATCGCCTTCAATGCCAGATATTTTATGGATATTTTGAAGGGGATAAGGGGTGAAGATTCATATATCGATTTTACAACCAATATAAGTCCCTGTGTTTTCAGACCTGTAGAAGGTAACAATTTTACTTACCTTTTATTGCCAGTGAGGATAAATGTGTGATAGTATAGTAATGGCTAGTGGATTGTCACAATAGATTAATTTTGTAATTGGATTACGATAAAATCAGGCCTGTTACGGAATATGGCTATTATAGAGTATTAAAATAAGTGGAGGAAAAACTTGGAAGAAATTGTTATAAAAACAGAGTTTATAAAGCTGAACCAGCTTTTAAAATGGGCTGGAATTGCCGATACCGGTTCCCGGGCTAACGAGATGATAGCTGAAGGTCTTGTTAAGGTAAATGGTCAACTGGAGACCAGAAGGGGTAAAAAAATATACCATGGGGATAGGATTCTGTTGGAGGATAGGTACGAATACCTGGTTATCAGGGAAGGATGAAGGAAGTTGTATTTAAGGGAATTGAGCCTGATAAATTATAGAAATTACAGTAAATTAGAGTTGGCTTTCAACTCTAATTTAATTATTATCTCAGGTAGAAACGCCCAAGGTAAAACCAATATCCTGGAGTCTATCTTTTTATCATGTACCGGTAGATCCCATAGAACACCCAGGGATAGGGAGCTTATTTTGCAAGGTGAGAAGGAGTCCATGATAAGAACCATGGTTGAAAAAAGGGAGGGTCCCAGTCTTATAGAGATTACCTTAAGCCTTAAGGAGAATAAGAAAATTCATATAAACGGCATGGCAGCTCAGAGAATAGGAGAACTAATGGGACATATAAACGGTGTCCTCTTCTCGCCTGAAGATTTGAAGTTGGTTAAAGGAAGTCCGGCTGAGCGGAGAAGATTTATGGATATGGAAATATCCCAAATAAAACCCCAATATTTCTATAGCCTGCAGCAGTATAACAGAATCCTAAGCCATAGAAATAACCTTCTGAAGGATATCAATGAAAATATCAGCCTGAGAAGCACTTTGCCTATATGGGACGAACAAATTGCCAGGGTAGGGACCTATATCATAATGGAAAGATTGAATTTTACTGATAAAATTGGGAAAATTGCCCGAAAGATTCATAAGGAAATATCTTCAAGCAATGAGGATTTGGAGGTATTATACGAGCCCTCTATAGGATTTAATTCACCCCATGCAGAAGAAATAGAGGAAAACTATTTATATATATTAGAGTCAAGCCATGATGAAGACATAAAACGGGGTAGCACCGGAAAGGGATGCCATAGAGACGATCTAGCCATAAGTATAGACAATATGGATGTACGGACATTTGGTTCGCAAGGACAGCAGCGTACTGCCGTTTTATCTCTAAAATTGTCGGAAATTGAGATGATGTTTCGGGAGACTGGGGAATACCCACTCCTGTTATTGGACGATGTCCTGTCAGAACTGGATAAATACAGGCAGGAACAATTGCTCACATATTTTGATAAAGTCCAAACCTTTATGACTCTGACAGATTATCCGGATATATTGGGTGATATTGGGAGTAATCAAGAGATATATGAGGTATCCGGGGGCAGAGTCACGAAAATTTAATTTTTCTTTAAGTATAGGATAAAATAGGATATAATAGATATATCTGAGTGAATCGATATTGTTTGCCGAAATATGATGGAAGTTCGTAAATTGATGAGAGGTCGGTGGAGTTAGTGGTACTGCATTTAGGAGGGGATGTAGTTATTCCCATGAAGGATGTCATCGCTATATTTGACTTGGAGACATCGGAGGATTCACAAATAAATAAAGAATTTTTAGAGGTTGTTAAAGAAGAGGGTTTTGTAAGGGTCCTATCGGAAGATGCGCCAAAAACTTTTGTTTTGACTGAATCTAATAACAAGATAAAAATATATTTATCCCCTATATCATCTTCGACACTTTTAAAAAGAACCGGATTTATACAGAACATATCTTTCTCAAAAAAGCTATTAGAACAAGGGGGATATGATGGAGAATAATCAACAAAGAAACAGAAGCGATTATGATGAATCCCAAATCCAGGTATTGGAGGGATTGGAGGCGGTGCGCAAGCGCCCCGGTATGTATATAGGGAGCACCAGTATTCGTGGGCTTCACCACCTGGTATATGAAGTAGTAGATAATAGTATAGACGAATCCATGGCAGGATTTTGTGATGAAATAAAAGTAACCATACACAAGGATATGTCTGTAACCGTTCAGGATAATGGAAGGGGAATTCCAGTAGGAATCCAGGAAAAAATGCATAAACCTGCCGTCGAGGTAGCTTTAACCATGCTCCATGCAGGAGGAAAATTTGGCAGCGGTGGTTATAGCGTATCCGGCGGATTGCATGGGGTAGGCGTAGCGGTGGTCAATGCCTTATCGGAATGGCTCGTAGTAAAGGTTAAAAGGGATGGACATATATATACCCAAAGATACGAGAGGGGAGTAACCAAAACCCCATTAGAGATAATCGGTGACACCGAGGAAACCGGTACCACTATAACCTTTAAACCGGATCACCTGATATTTGATGAACTGAATTTTAGCTATGATACTCTCAGATCCAGATTAAGGGAGCTGGCATTTTTAAATGCAGGCTTAAGGATAGAGATATTGGATGAGAGAACTGAAGAAGGTGAGAGCTTTCACTATGAGGGTGGTATAATCTCCTTTGTGGAATATTTAAACAAAAACAGGGCTGCGTTATTTAGCCCACCTATCTATATCTCCGGGGAAAAGGGGACCAGCTCCATGGAAGTTGCCCTTCAATATAACGATTCCTATGTTGAGGGTGTATATTCCTTTGCCAATAATATAGATACCCATGAGGGAGGAACCCACCTAAGCGGATTTAGGGCTGCCATTACCAGAGTGCTCAATGATTATGGCAGAAAATACAATTATATAAAACAAAATGAGCCAAACCTTTCGGGAGAAGATACCCGGGAAGGTCTCACGGCTATCATAAGCGTGAAGCTTACGGAGCCCCAATTCGAAGGCCAAACCAAAACAAAACTCGGTAACAGCGAAATAAGGGGATTTGTTGAGAGTACGGTGGGGGAAGGACTCTCTGCCTTCTTGGAAGAGAACCCCAGCATTGGGAAGATCATTTTAGAAAAGGCCCTTACTGCATCAAGGGCCAGGGAGGCGGCTAAAAAGGCCAGGGAGCTGACCAGAAGAAAGAGTGTACTCGAGAGTACATCATTGCCTGGGAAATTGGCCGATTGTACTGAAAAGGATCCTGCCCTCAGTGAAATCTTTATAGTAGAGGGAGATTCAGCCGGCGGCTCAGCCAAGCAGGGAAGGGATAGGCATTTTCAAGCAATTCTGCCCCTTAGGGGAAAAATATTAAACGTAGAAAAGGCCAGGCTGGACAAGGTATTGGCCAATGAAGAGATTAGGGCCATGATTACGGCCTTTGGTACCGGCATTGCTGATGATTTTGATATTGATAAACTAAGATACCATAAAATAATAATAATGACCGATGCCGATGTGGATGGCAGCCATATAAGGACTCTTCTTTTAACTTTCTTCTTTAGATATATGAGGCCTCTAATCGAAAAGGGTCATGTCTATATAGCCCAACCCCCTCTTTATCTGGTCAAAAAGAGCAGGAAAGAGCATTATTGCTACAGCGACAGAGAATTGGAAGAGCTATTGACTGAAATAGGCAGGGAAGGAGCAGAGGTCCAGCGCTATAAGGGTTTGGGTGAAATGAACGCTGAACAGCTGGCTGATACTACCATGGATCCAAGCAAGCGTACCCTGCTTAGGGTAACCATGGAGGATGCCAGGCAGGCGGATGAGATCTTTACAATACTCATGGGCGAAAAGGTAGAGCCTCGACGGGAATTCATTGAAGAGAATGCTAAAATGGTAACCAACCTAGATGTTTAAGGAAGGATGTAAATAGATGGATCCATCATATAACAAAATTGTAGATGTTAATATAGAAAAAGAGATGTCAAAATCCTTTATAGACTATGCTATGAGTGTAATCGTAAGCCGTGCCCTTCCGGATGTAAGGGATGGGTTAAAACCGGTTCATAGAAGGATACTCTATTCTATGTATGAACTCGGGATGACGCCGGACAAGCCCTTCAGGAAGTCGGCCAGGATAGTAGGGGATGTTCTGGGTAAATATCATCCCCATGGAGATTCATCCGTATATGACGCCATGGTTAGGATGGCTCAGGATTTTTCTATCCGATACATGTTGGTAGAAGGTCATGGGAATTTTGGCTCTGTTGATGGAGATTCACCGGCGGCTATGAGGTACACAGAAGCCAGAATGTCAAAAATTTCTATGGAGCTTCTGGCCGATATAAACAAGGAAACCGTTGATTTCAGTCCCAATTTCGATGAAACCTTAAAGGAGCCTGATGTACTCCCGTCTCGATTCCCCAACCTTTTAGTTAACGGTTCATCTGGTATTGCTGTAGGTATGGCTACCAATATTCCACCCCATAATCTGGGGGAGACTATTGACGGAGTAGTGGCCTTAATTGATAATCCGGATATTTCCATTGAAGAGATTATGAATCATATAAAAGGTCCGGACTTCCCTACAGGAGCATTGATACTTGGCAGAGAGGGTATTCGTCAGGCCTATAGAACCGGAAGGGGCAGGATAGTTACCAGGGCGAAGACCAAGATAGAAGAACACTCGGGCAATCGGGCCAGTATCATTGTAGAGGAGATACCATATCAGGTCAACAAAGCCAGACTCATCGAGAAAATAGCCAGTCTGGTGCGGGATAAGAGAATTGATGGGATATCCGATATCCGGGATGAATCCGACAGGAATGGAATGCGCATCGTAATAGATATAAAAAGGGATGCAAATCCTAATGTGGTTTTGAATTATCTGTTTAAGCATACTCAGATGCAGGTAACTTTTGGTGCTATAATGCTGGCTCTGGTTGACGGCGAGCCCAGGATCATGAATTTAAAGGAAATTCTGCATCACTATATAAATCACCAAAGGGAAATTATAGTAAGGAGAAGCAGATATGATCTGGAAAGGGCAGAGGCCAGGGCCCATATCCTGGAAGGGCTTTTGATCGCTCTTGATCATATCGATGAGGTGATAAACCTGATAAGGTCTTCCCGGACTGATCAGATAGCCAAGGAAGGGCTTATGGAAAAATTCGGTCTAAGCGAGAGACAGGCCCAGGCGATATTGGATATGAGATTAAGACGCCTGACCGGACTTGAAAGGGAGAGACTGGTAGAGGAATATGAAGGTTTATTAAAAACCATCGGGGAATTAAAGGATATTCTGGCCGATAAAAAGCTCCAGTATGCGATAATCAAGGAAGAACTCCTGAATATAAAGGAAAAATATGACGATGACAGGAGAACACAGATTGTAGCTGTCCCAGGTGAGATAGATATCGAAGATCTGATAGATGAACATGATGTGGTACTCACTCTAACCCATTTAGGCTATATAAAAAGGACTCCTTTAGAGACCTATAAAAGCCAAAGAAGGGGAGGAAGGGGCATTACAGGACTTCAAACAAGGGAAGAGGACTTTGTCACCGACATATTTGTTACCTCAACCCATCATCGCTTATTATTCTTTACCAGCCTGGGCAAGGTATACGAATTAAAGGCATATGAGATCCCCGAAGCGGGCAGGCAGGCCAGGGGTACAGCCATCATTAATCTACTGCAATTGATGCCGGGCGAGAGGATACAGGCCGTGATTTCCGTGGATGAAGTAGAAAGCGGTAAATTCCTGTTGATAGGGACCAAATATGGATTGATAAAGAAGAGTCCCCTGGAAGAATACCAGAATATCCGTAAGGACGGACTGATTGCTATTAACCTCAGGGAAGACGATGAAGTTGTTGGGGTTCAGCTGACCGAAGGAAACAGGGAAATTTTAATGGCAACCCATAAGGGGATGTGCATTAGGTTTAAAGAATCCGATGTCCGTCCTATGGGAAGGGCTACAATGGGGGTCAAGGGTATAGACCTCAGCGAGGACGATTACGTTATTGATATGGTACTGGTATCCGGCCAGGAAGATGTATTGGCTATCAGTGAAAACGGTTTTGGAAAAAGGACATCGATAGACGAATATAGGGTCCAAAACAGAGGAGGCCGTGGGATTATTACCATGAAAACCAATGAAAAAACAGGCAACCTTGTGGCCCTTAAGATGGTAGCCGAGGACGATGATTTGATGATTATAAATTCCGAAGGTATTATTATACGCATAGGAGTAAAGGATATTTCTACCTTAGGTCGAAACACCCAAGGGGTAATGCTCATGAGAGTTGAGGAAGGGAATACAGTAATATCCGTAGCAAAGGCAGAAAAGGACGATGACGATAGCGACTTATAAAGATATGTATTTAGTACGTTCAAAGTTATAGGGGGAATACCACAATGGAAAAAATCAAATTTATTAAAAGGGATGAACTTAAGACAAAACCAAAAGATAGTGAATTGGTGTTTGGAACACAATTTACAGACTATATGTTTGTAATGGATTATGATAGAGAGAGGGGTTGGTATGACCCCAGGATTGTTCCTTACGGCCCCATCGAGATGAGCCCATCATCCATGGTGTTTCACTATGGACAGGCCATATTTGAGGGATTGAAAGCCTACAGAAACAGCAATGGAGATATAGTCACCTTTAGGGCCATGGACAATTTTAAAAGGTTGAACCGATCTGCCGAAAGGATATGTATGCCCAAAGTAGATACAGAATTTGTATGGAAAGCTCTCAACACCTTATTGGATATTGAAAGGGATTGGGTACCCTCCTCAAAGGATACCTCCCTGTATATAAGGCCCTTTATGATTGCTACCGATCCATTTTTAGGAGTAAGGCCATCCGATACCTATAAATTTTTCATAATCCTATCACCGGTGGGACCTTATTATCCCGAAGGCTTGGATCCTGTCAAGATTTATGTAGAGGATACCTATGTAAGGGCCCAAAAAGGAGGTACCGGCGAAGCCAAGGTAGCAGGAAATTATGCGGCAAGCCTATTGGCAGCGGAAAAAGCCAAGGCCAAGGGATATTCCCAGGTTCTTTGGTTGGATGCTGCTGAGCATACCTTTGTTGAAGAGGTAGGAGCCATGAATATCTTCTTCAAAATAGACGGAAAGTTAATAACTGCTCCTCTGGATGGTAGCATATTACCAGGTATAACTCGAGATTCAGTTATAAAACTGGCAAAGCATATGGGCTATGTGGTAGAGGAGAGGGATTTAAAAATAGAGGAGGTATTTGCAGCTTATGAGGATGGCAGCCTCGAGGAGGTATTTGGTTCAGGAACAGCCGCTGTAATATCCCCGGTAGGGGTTTTGGAATGGAAGGATAAAGTAATTGAAATAAACAATGGAGAAATAGGCGAGTTTACATCTATGATGTATGATACCCTTACCGGTATCCAATATGGAACTCGGGAGGATATATTTGGCTGGGTTCATAAGGTTTAATAGGTAAATTGAGGGCAGACACCTTTGTCTGCCCTTATATTCTTTAAATAAATGACGAAAATTCCTATTGGTTTTGGTTGTTTCGTTCTATTTCACTGATTCTGTTCTCCAATTGGAATGTCATCTGCTGATCAATTTGATTTTTAGCGGCTTGGTTGATATGGGCACCTTGAACATCATACCAACCATGGCTATGCATCACTTCCATAAAAAGCTTTGTATGGTTTTGTTCCTCCTGTTGAATATGCTGAAGCGCAGAGGTTACCTCCTGGTTTATGGAATCCATAATCCCAGCATCATAGGCAGATGATACGTATTTTTCCGTCATAATGGAATCAAGGAGCATTTCTTTTTCTGATAGTTGGTTTTTTGCCATTTTCCATACTCTTTCTTTCAAGATATTGGAGTAGGGGGGCTAAATCCCCCTTGTTCCAGCAGTGATTTTAGCGTTTCGGCATGTTGTACTTCTTGCTGGTATACCAGGTTAAAAATATTCTTAATCTGGGGATCTCCGGCTTGCTCAGAATATAGCTTGTATTTACTCATACAGATGTATTCGGCCTTGAGTTGGTCTTCGAGTAACTTTTTTCCTTATCTGACAGCTCCATTTTTCTCCTCCTATATGTTTACAACAGTTTTTCACGCCATAATTCTTATATCGTCAAACACTTCCTTGATTTGAATCTTATGAAATTTATATTATTTCATACAAGGCCAGGAAGTTTAAACGATTTGGATATGATGGGTCTTCTCCATAACCTTATATTTTCCGAAAAAAATAATCCTATGCCTGTTGACATAGGATTAGATATGATACTGTTTAAATTAACTTCTTGTGCCAGTTCATTTTTCATTGGCTCAGGTAATGAGCTATTGATAAGCGGATGACTTCATTGATAAGTAGCGATCAATAGTCATTACTAATCTATTTGATCAGTATTGGAGTATAAGCTAGGGTTTTGCATATTCATTGATAATATCCATGATCCTTTCAACACCCTTGGTATGGTCCATTTCGGCCATCCTGTCTATGTATTTCTGTCTGTTGGCATAGACATCCAGAATTGATGTAAGCAGTATATCATCGGTTAAGGTTTCCTGATCCAGGACCTTACTGAAACCCTGCCTTTCAAAGGATTGGGCGTTTTGGATCTGATCTCCTCTGCTGGCGCTCAAAGGAAGGGGAATCAGTATGTTGGGCTTTTTGAGAGCTAAAAATTCGTATATGGAATTAGCCCCGGCTCTGGATATTATAAGGCTGGCCAGGGCCATAAGATGAGGAAGATCCTCATCGACATATTCAAACTGTTTATAACCCGGAGTATTCTCAAGGGATGGATCCAGGTTATTTTTTCCACAAAGATGTATGACGTTAAAACGAGTGGTAAGCCTGCTCAGGATCTTTCTAATAAATTGATTTATGGCAACAGCTCCAAGGCTACCGCCCATTACCATTATGGTCGGTTTTCTTACGATGAACCCGCATATCTTCATACCCTTTTCAGGATCCCCTTTTAAAAGGCTGGGACGAAGGGGAGTGCCTGTGTATATGCCCTTATCGCCTTTAAAATATTCTGTAGTCTCCTTAAAGGTTGTGCAAACCTTTACAGCGAAGGGAAAGGATATTTTATTAGCAAGACCGGGGGTAAGATCGGACTCATGGATTATCACCGGTACTTTATTAATCCATCCACCCAGTACCACAGGAACTGAAACAAAACCGCCCTTTGAGAAGATGATATTGGGTTTAAGTTTTCGGATCAAATTAACGGATTGTCCCACTCCCTGGATTACCCTAAAGGGATCGGTAAAGTTTTGAATATCCATATACCTTCTTAGCTTTCCGGATTTTATAATGTGATAGGTTACATCCTTTTCTTTGGCAATAAGGCCCCGTTCAAGGCCGTTTTCCGTACCTAAGTAATGGATATCGTAGCCCTGTTTTAAAAGTTCCGGTATCAGGGCAATATTAGGGGTAACATGGCCAGCAGTCCCACCACCGGTTAAAACTATTGTCTTCAAGGTTATCAAGCCTCCAGCTTCCGACTACTAATTCTTACTTCTAACGCCAGACTAGACCCTTTCGGGGGCACTCAGGCCTATTAGATTCAGGCCATTGGCCAGGGTGTGTTTTACAGCCAAAACCAGGGCTAGTCTTGCATTTTTCAGGGCTTCGTCTTCCACCAATATGGAATGTTCATGATAGAACCGGTTAAAATCCTGGGCCAGATCTACCAAATACCTGGTGATTATGGAGGGCTCCAGATCCTCCATGGCAGAAACAACAATATCGGGGAACAGATAAAGGGTCTTAATTACCCGGAATTCTTCCTTGGTAGTAAGAAGGCTGGCATCAAAGTTTGGATCTACATCTGTTTCTGCCCTTTTTAATAGGCTGCATGTCCTGGCATGGGTGTATTGAACATAGGGACCGGTCTCACCGTCAAAATTGAGGATTTCATCCCAGGAGAAGGATACATCCTTTATTCTATTGTTGCTAAGATCGCTGAATACTACAGCGCCAACACCCATTTGTCGGGCAATCTCTTCTCTTTCACTTTCATCCATGTCGGGATTTTTCTCCTCGATGATTTTTAGGGTTTTCTTTATGGCCTCAGCAAGGATATCCTCTAACAGGACTACCTTTCCTTTACGAGTAGCCAGCTTTTCCCCGCCCAGGCTTACTATGCCGAAGGGAACGTGAACCAACTTATCGTGCCAATCATAACCCATAAGCTCAATAACCTTGAACCATTGTTCAAAGTGAAGGCTTTGAGCAGCCCCGGTTACGTATATACATTTATCAAAATCGTAGGTATTCTTCCTGTAGATGGCGGCTGTTATATCCCTGGTGGCATATAAGGTGCTGCCGTCCTTCTTTATTATGAGACATGGAGGCATATTATACTCCTCCAGGTCCACTATCATGGCACCATGGCTCTCGGTAAGCAGATTTTTCTCCCTAAGCTCCTCTATAACAGGAGGCATCTTATCCTCGTAAAAGCTCTCTCCTGCCTGGGAATCGAAGGTGATGTCCAGTAGATCATAGACCTTTTGAAATTCTTTGAGGCTAATATCCTTAAACCACTGCCATAGCTGAAGGGCTTCCTCATTACCTTGTTCCATCTTCACAAACCAATCCCTTGCTTCATCCTCCAGGGAGGGATCCTTTTCTGCCTCTTCATGAAACTTTACATATATGGCCATAAGTTCTTTAATGCCGCCATTCTCTATGGAATCCTTTGAGCCCCAGTTTTTATAGGCTACTATCAGCTTACCAAATTGGGTTCCCCAGTCCCCTAAATGGTTTATGCCAATTGAATTATAGCCCAGAAAATTAAATATCCTGTAGAGGGAATTTCCTATGGCTGTGGAGCGAAGATGTCCCACATGGAAGGGTTTTGCAATATTAGGGGCCGAATAGTCAATTACTATGTTCCTTCCCTTACCCATATCCCTGGATCCGTACTCGTTACCCTTGTTTAGAGCAGTGGACAATACATCCCTTACGAACTCTTCTTTATCCAGGAAAAAATTCAGATATCCTGAAACAGCTTCTACTTTGGCGATTTTTGGATCTGCGGGAATTTTTCCAGCCAGTTCTTCGGCTATTTGGATGGGGGATTTTCTTAAGATCCTGCTTAATTTAAAACAAGGTAGTGCCACATCTCCCATTTCATCATTTGGAGGATATTCCAACATCTGTTTAATCTCCCCACTGTCCAGGGCAGGAATGATTTCCGCTAATATTTCCGATATTCTTTGTTTTATATCAAGCATATGTAAACTCCTTAATCTAAAAATATTCAATAGAACTTTTTAATTATGATACCATATTGCTTGGAAAATTAATAGGCCCCGGGGTATTTTGAAACGATAAAGATTCCTGAGTTGATGAAAGAATTAAAAGGTGATAAAATATGAAATAATGGAAAAATCAGACCATTTATTAATTAGAACAATGGATTAAATCAGGTATTTTTATACCATATAGATTTGCAAAAAATGGTTTATACCATGTATCATCTGGTAGCATAATATTGGGTATAAGCCTATAATAGAACGGTTAAATAAAAGTAAGGAGAATGCAACATATGAGCAATAAGAAAGAGAGCGGCAAGGTAGAGGTAAATATAGGCAGTAACTTTATCCATGATATCATCGACAAGCACTTGGAGGAAGGGGTTTATGATAGAGTACACACCCGCTTTCCACCTGAGCCCAATGGATACCTTCATATAGGACATGCCAAATCCATATGCCTGAACTTTGGTACAGCAGCCAAATACAATGGGCTATGTAATTTACGCTTTGATGATACCAATCCCCTGAAGGAAGAGGTAGAATATATAAATTCAATTATTGAAGACGTAAAATGGTTGGGGTTCGATTGGGAAGACAGATTGTATTATGCTGCCGATTATTTTGATAAGATGTATGAATATGCCATTTTGCTTATTAAAAAGGGAAAGGCATATGTGGACGACCTATCGGCAGAAGAGATTAGGGAATATAGGGGAACTCTGACCGAGCCAGGGAAAAACAGTCCTTATAGAGATCGATCTGTAGAGGAAAATCTGGATCTTTTTCAGCGTATGAAGGCAGGAGAGTTTGAGGATGGTTCCAGGGTATTGAGGGCAAAAATCGACATGGCCTCTCCAAATATGAATATGCGGGATCCGGTATTGTATAGGATTGCCCATGTCTCTCACCATAGGACCGGGGACAAATGGTGCATATATCCCATGTATGATTACGCTCATCCCATATCCGATGCTTTGGAGAACATTACCCACTCCATATGTACTTTGGAATTTGAGGATCATAGACCCCTGTATGAATGGGTACTAAATGAAATAGGCCTTTTCCCAAATCCGCCGGTTCAGATAGAATTTGCCAGATTGGAGCTCACCAATACCGTTATGAGCAAGCGGAAACTGAGGGTATTGGTAGAAGAAGGCAAGGTGTCAGGATGGGATGACCCGAGGATGCCCACCCTATCAGGGCTGCGCAGAAGGGGATACACCCCCTCTTCCATAAGGGATTTTTCGGAAAGGATCGGAGTGGCCAAGAATAACAGCGTGGTGGATATTGCCCTCTTAGAGCATTGCCTAAGGGAAGAGCTCAACAGGGATGCCCAAAGGGTAATGGGGGTATTGGATCCTATAAAACTGGTCTTAACCAATTACCCTGAAGACAAGGTAGAATATATGGAAGTGGAGAACAACCAGAATGACCCATCAGTCGGAACCAGAATGGTGCCATTTTCCAGGGAATTGTATATAGAGCGGGAAGACTTCATGGAGAATCCTCCCAGAAAGTATTTCCGTTTAAGTCCCGGTAAGGAGGTACGCCTAAAAAATGCCTATATAATCCGCTGTGATGAAGTTATCAAAGATCAGGAGACGGGCGAGATCTTAGAGATCCATTGCAGCTATGATCCGGATACTAAAAGCGGTTCGGGATCGGCTAACAGGAAGGTTAAGGGTACTCTCCACTGGGTATCGGCAGCTCATGCCATACCTGCTACAATCAGGCTCTATGATTATCTGTTTATAGAGGATGAAAATGGAGAAATGCAGTATAACCCGGATTCCATAAAGGTCCTGAAGGGTTATGTAGAACCTTCACTAAAGGATACCGAAGGGGGCGTCCGATTCCAGTTCTTTAGACAGGGATATTTCTGCACCGACATAAAGGATTCAAAGCCGGATGATTTGGTGTTTAACCAGATTGTTCCCTTGAAGAGTTCCTATAAGCCCGAAAAATAAGTACAGAAATTTTCAGGAGGTTATAATATTGAGGGAAACAAGAACCAGGTTTGCCCCTAGTCCTACGGGATATATGCATATAGGCAATCTCAGGACTGCTCTATACACCTATTTGATCGCCAAGCATGACAATGGTAAATTTATACTCAGAATCGAGGATACGGATCAGAAAAGGTATGTAGAGGATGCAGTGGATGTTATTTACAAGACTTTAAATATAGTGGGACTTAAACATGATGAAGGTCCGGACATAGGCGGGGACTACGGTCCTTATGTACAGAGTGAACGCCGGGATATATATAAAAAATACGCCGAAAAGTTGGTAGAGTTGGGCGGCGCTTATTACTGTTTTTGCAGCAAGGAAAGGCTTGACAGTTTGAGGCGTCAGGCAGAGGAGAATAATACCACCTTTAAATACGATGGACATTGTAAATCCCTGAGCAAGGAGGAAGTACAAGAAAAGCTTGCAGCGGGAGAACCCTATACAATCAGACAGCGGATACCTGAGACAGGGAAGACCACCTTTGAAGACGCAGTTTACGGATCCATTACCGTGGAGAATTCAGAACTGGATGAAGGGGTCCTGTTAAAAACCGATGGTCTGCCCACCTACAATTTTGCCAATGTGGTAGATGATAACCTTATGGGGATCACCCACGTAATAAGGGGTAGCGAATATCTGTCTTCCGCACCCAAATACAACTTACTCTATAATGCATTTGGCTGGGAAATACCAACCTATATCCATTTGCCCCTGATTATGAAGGAGGGGGGTAGAAAGCTCAGTAAGAGGGAAGGAGATGCCTCTTTTGAGGATTTCTACGAAAAGGGATATTTGCCGGAAGCAATAATCAACTATATAGCCTTGCTGGGCTGGAGTCCGGGAACTGAACAGGAGTTTTTCAACCTGGACGAACTGATAGAACAATTTGATATAAAAGGACTGAGCAAATCCCCGGCAGTATTCGATGTCAACAAGCTTAGGTGGATGAACGGAGAATACATCAGGAGAATGAGTGTGGAAGAATTCCATAAGTTGGCTTTACCCTATTATGAAAAATATATCTCATCTCCCGATGTAGATCTAAACCTGCTAAGCAAGCTATTGCATACCAGGGTAGATGTCCTGGAGGATATAAAGGATCATGTTGATTTCATAGATACATTACCTCAATATGATAAAGATCTTTTTGTCCACAAGAAAATGAAAACTACCCATGAAAATGCTTTGGTAAGCCTGGAGAAGGCCTATGAGGTCCTTGCCGGTTTAGAGGACTGGAGAGACGAAACCATCCATAAGGTATTGTTCGATACCATAAAGGAGATGGGGATTAAAAACGGACAGATGTTGTGGCCGATACGGACCGCCTTATCCGGAAAACCATCATCTCCGGGTGGCGGTACTGATCTTCTGGCCCTTTTAGGAAAGAAGGAATCCCTAAAGAGGATAAAGGTAGGGATAGAGAAACTGTCATAGAAAAAAACCTTGTGATGAGGAAGGCAGAATAATCGTTGTGAAATACGATAAATTTGTCTTCCTCAACTTGTTTTTTTCAATCTATTCTATAACCCTTATTGCCCCCCTGGCCCTGGAAAGCCAACCCCTCTCCAATTTACTTATAAGAAAGTTCTTATTGGGGGACATATGGGCAAATTCCCTTTTGTTGATCATAATTCCGGTATGGGTAATTATATTACGGCTTATGGCGAAATACACCATATCCAAAGGCCTTAGATCGCGAAAGCGAACCTCTTTAAAACCGAGATTTTTTATAGCTCTGATATAACGGTTGGGATTGGTTTTGTACCAATCCTCTTCTATGGGTTTTCCATCATCATTGGGCAGATTTACCCCCAGATCTCTGTAGAAGAGAATTATAAAGCCCAGGCAATCAATTCCCTCCTCCAAAGATCTGCCGTTATGGAGGAACTTCGCATTTTTATACTTTTCAACCAATTCAAGTATTCTTTTTTCATCTATTTTATTTCCCATTGATTTACCCCCTATAATAGATGTTTCTGTCTATCAGGACAGAGTTACCGTTACCTACCGTAATATTCATAATATGGAGTAATATATAAAGGGTGATGAGAGTTCCAGGGTTTTTATCACATAAAAAAAACCAGGGGCATAGTATATAGTGATGTTTAAGATAAGCAATTGGACTTCCACAGTCTACGTAGCTTTCAACTATAAATGTATCTATAAGGGAGGAGTGAAGAAATGGGATTTGGATTCGGCAGTGATAGAAGAAGAGGCGTAGACGACTCAATTCTATTCTTCTTTTTATTGCTGGTAATAATATTCGGTAACTGCGGCCTATTCAATGAAGGGAGTGAACTGTTATTCTTTTTCCTACTTCTTGTGATACTGTTCTTTGGGGAAAACGGCAATTGTTTTTTTGGTGCGGAAGTAGAAGAAGAGTGATAGGATACTGAAAATGCTGTCCCCATTATTAAGGGGGCAGCATTTTCATTTTTTCCACACATTTTTAGCAGGGCGGGAATAGTATATAAGTATCCTGTGTACTTACTAAATAAATTAAGAGAGGTGTTGGTATGGGATACGGATTTGGCGCTAGCGGACATGGACATGGGAAGGGTGGATTTGACCAATCCATGCTTATTTTGATCCTGATTCTTATTCTATTACTCGGCGATGGAGGTTTTGACGACTTCGGTAAGGGCTGTTTCGGAAGGGGAGACGATTTCTCCATATTTATTATCATAATAATACTTTTGCTTTTTAGCGGTGGTGGAGGATTTTTAGGTTTAGAATCTCCGACGGAAGATTAAGAGTTTGAAAAGCGAAATCGAGCTAAAAAAGATGGCATATTGTATTCCTGCCATCTTTTTCTTTATTAAACTCTTATGCCAATTAATTATCTTCAATAGATTCCTTTGTTAAAAAGAAAACTATTGTTGACATGTGATTATCCATCGTATATAATGCTTACAATTTTACATATAAACAACTTCTTATCCAGAGGAGGGGAGGGACTGGCCCTATGAACCTCCGGCAACCTTCAGAGGGTATCTGAAAAGGTGCCAATTCCAGCTGATTTAGATCAGGCAGATAGGAGGAGTATAGTCGGCATTATTGCCCTTCTTTCTGTAACCGGAAGAAGGGCTTTTAAGTATCCTAAACTATTTCAACTGATGGAGCCCGTATTTACAGTACCGGTTGTTAATGTACAACAATCAATACCCAAAAGAAAGGAATGATTGATTTGACAAGGGACTACGAAAGGCATTTTGATACAATAGCTGTACATGGAGGACAGACTCCGGATACGGATACCGGATCCAGGGCTGTTCCTATATACCAGACATCGTCCTATGTATTTAATTCAGTGGAACATGCCGCTGATCTCTTTGCCCTTAAGGAGGGTGGCAATATATATACTCGTATTGGTAATCCCACCACCTCAGTGCTGGAAGAGAGGCTAGCCCAGCTGGAGGGAGGGGTGGGGGCACTGGCTACATCATCGGGACAGGCGGCTATTGCCCTGGCTATACTGAACATAGCCGGTTCGGGACATAACTTTATATCATCGAAATATATTTACGGTGGAACCCATACCCTTTTTCAACATACCCTGGCCAGGCTGGGTATTGAAGTCCGATTTGCGGATTTTTCCGATCTGAACCAATGCCAGGAGTTGATTGATGAAAATACCAGATTAATATATACGGAATCCATAGGGAATCCGAAAAATAACGTAGATGATTTTGAAGCCCTGGCAGAGCTAGCCCATAGAAACGATATACCTTTCATAGTAGATAACACCGTCACTACCCCCTATCTTTTCCGTCCCTTTGAACACGGTGCAGATATTGTTGTACATTCCCTGACAAAATTCATTGGGGGGCATGGGACGTCCATAGGCGGGGCTATCGTAGATTCCGGTAAATTCGATTGGAGCGTTCCAAAATTTACAGAACTCAATCAACCTGACCCTGCATATCATGGACTAAACTATTGGGAGGCATTTAAAGAAACAGGTGCCGCCTACATAACCAAGGCCAGAGTCCAGCTCATGAGGGATTTAGGTCCGTCCCTATCCCCTTTTAATTCCTTCCTGTTCCTGCAGGGTTTGGAAACTCTGCCCCTGAGGATGAAGCAGCATTGCGAAAATGCCATGAAAGCATCCCAGTGGCTGAAGTCCCATCCAGCGGTATCCTGGGTCAATTACCCTGGACTTGAAGACCATAAGGACTATCAAAACGCTAAAAAATACCTACCCAGGGGCCAGGGGGCTATAATTGGGTTTGGTATCAAAGGCGGAAAGGCTGCGGGAATCAAGTTTATAGACTCTCTTAAGCTTATATCCCATCTGGCCAATATAGGAGATGCCAAGAGTTTAATAATACATCCGGCTTCTACCACCCATCAGCAGTTGACCCCCAGAGAACAGGAAGAATCAGGAATAACCGATGATTTTATCAGATTTTCCGTGGGGTTGGAGGATATAGATGATATATTGGCAGATCTTGATCAGGCTCTCATTAAGAGTCAGGGTTAATGGACTTGCATATTTATCAAGGCGTAATTGTGTTGATAATATCAAAAAAAGGTTAAAGCAAATATCAATAGGCGGATTGAGGAGAGACTAGAAATTGAAAAATGTCAACAAGAATAGTGACCCAAAAAGAAAGAAAAAATACGAATCTCCGGACTCCTTAACGTCTGTAGGATGGACGGAACCCCATGTCATAACCTTGGCCGACGAAAGCAATCCCCTTTTATTGGATTGCGGGGAGGAATTGGCCCCAATATCTGTAGAGTATGAAATGTATGGGGAGATGAACCAAAACAAGGACAATGTTATCTTGCTCCTACATGCCCTATCCGGCGACGCCCATGCCGCAGGCTGGGATAAAAAAGCTCTGGAGATGGGCCGCAGTTGGAGGGTCGACAGGCCCGGATGGTGGGATGCCATGATCGGACCTGGGAAGGCACTCGATACCAATAAATATTGCATAATTTGTTCCAATGTGCTGGGAAGCTGCTATGGAACCACGGGCCCGGCCTCTATAGATCCTGAAACCGGTGTGCCCTATGGTTTAACCTTTCCCATAGTTACCGTGGGAGACTGGGTCAGGTTGCAGGAACGGCTGGTTTCATATCTTGGAATAGAGAAGCTATATGCAGTCATAGGCGGATCCTTGGGCGGTCAGCAGGCCCTTGAATGGAGCCTGGCATATCCTGACAGGGTGGAAAGGGCTGTTATACTGGCCTCCTCCGCCAGGTTGAGCGCCCAGGGACTTGCTTTCAATGCGGTAGCCCGCAATTCCATACTAAACGATACAAATTTTAATGGCGGTAATTATTACGATGGGGATCAGCCGGCTCAAGGTCTGGCCATAGCCAGGATGTTGGGACATATAACCTACCTCTCGGAAACGGCCATGAGGGATAAGTTTGGCAGGCGTTATCGTAAGAATGGGAACCGGCCTGGCTTTCATCTGGGCGTTGATTTTGAAGTGGAAAGCTATCTGGAGTATCAGGGTCAATCCTTTGTATCAAGGTTTGATGCCAACAGCTATCTCTATATAACCAGGGCTATGGATTATTATGACGCGGCGGATAGAGGAGGAGGGGACCTGGACAGGGCTTGCAAAAATGCAAGGGCAAGGTTTTTGCTCATCTCATTTTCTTCGGATTGGTTGTATACTCCGGAACAGACGAAGGAGTTGGCCTTTGCCCTATACAGGACTAAGAAGGATGTTTCCTATGTTGAAATTCCATCAACCTATGGCCATGACGCCTTCCTTCTAGAGGTGGACGAAATTACGCCCCTTATATCTAAATTTTTGAAGGGGGACACAAACCATGGAATTTAGTTTACAGCAGGATATAAGATGGGACCATCAGGTGATATTCGATCTGGTAAGGGAAGGGGCCTCAGTTCTCGATCTTGGTTGCGGAAACGGTGAGCTACTTAAAAAGCTCATAGAGCAAAAGAATGTTTGGGGTATGGGTGTGGAAAGGAATATGGAGAGGGTAGTTGGCTGCATTGAAAATGGGGTACCGGTATATCATGCGGATCTGGACCATGGGCTACCTCAACTACCGGATCAATTTTTTGATTATGTGATTCTGGAAAAGACCTTACAGGCAGTAGCCAGTCCCATGGGCTTGTTAGATGAAATGTTGAGGTTAGGGAAAACAGGAATCATCAGTTTTCCAAACTTTGGCTATAAAGAGGTGGTAAAATCCTTTGTCCAAAGTCAAAGGATGCCCCGTACAAAAGCCCTCCCCTATAATTGGTATGACACCCCGAATATACACCTCTTTACGGCCAGGGATTTTTTGGATTTAGTCGAGGAAAAGAATATAAAAATAGAAATAGGAGTCTCGTGGATCAGGGGTAAGGTAGTACCTTTCAAGGAAGAGGAGTCTGGGGAAGCCGAAGAAATACTGTTTATGATATCCAGAAGATAATATAGAGACCTTAAAGGGCGGCTGATAGCCGCTCTTTTTATACATCCACACGGATTGATTTGTTCCCGAATCTATTGATATATGGTTTTGAAAGAATATGTTTTTGTTCAAAGCGAAAAAAAAAACATTGATAAGTAGATAGCTATGAATTAAAATAAAGACAATATCACCAATCAGATAATTAACACTGTAGTAACTAAAATACGACTAAAACAACTCACATCTTTGCGTCATTATCTCTAGGCCGGGTATTATCATTGTTAACATCTAATCGTATTTTTCAGTAAGAATTATTAATTTGTATCGTTGACCATCAGCTAAAGTTACAGGCGATATCTTTAGGATCCTTGGACCACGCACATGTTTATGGAAAATCCTGATAGGATGGGGATTATGGAAAAGAAAAGATATAGATTATTGGATAGCATCGTCAAGTTCATCGTGGATAGGCGGAACATATTTTTCCTGTTCTACATTATTGCTATCATATTTAGCCTGTTTTCTATGGGTTGGGTTGATGTAGAAGAGGATATTGTAAATTATCTGGCAGAGGATAGTATGACCCGCCAGGGTATAAGGATTATGGAAGAGGAATTCACCACCTATGGTATGGCTAACGTTATGGTTTCCAACATTTCCTATGCCCATGCCTTGAGTATTGCCCAGGACATGAAAGAAATAGACGGTGTCGACTCTGTTATGTTTGAGAATAGCGATGATCACTATAAGGATGCATCTGCCCTGTTTGTTATAACCTTTACAGGTGAAGAGACGGATGAGATCACCCTTCAGGCTATGGAGGAGATCAAAGAGCTGGTATCCCCTTATGACACTTCTATATCTACAACCATAGGCACCAATATGGTTACTCAATTGATTGAGGACATGACCTTAATAGGTGTGCTGGCAGGTATCATCATTGTGATTGTGCTTTTACTCACATCAAAATCCTATGCCGAAGTACCGATACTCCTTATTACCTTCGGAGTAGCCGCCCTTTTGAATATGGGGACCAATTTTTTGCTGGGCAGGATCTCCTTTATATCCAATTCCGTAGCCGTGGTTCTTCAACTGGCCCTGGCTATAGACTATGCCATTATCCTTTGCCATAGGTTTAGTGAAGAGAATGAGTTCCTACCATCAAGGGAAGCGGCCATCACAGCACTTGGAAAAGCAATCCCCGAAATATCCTCCAGCAGCCTGACAACAATCGCAGGATTGGGGGCTCTGGCCTTTATGAAATTTGGCGTGGGCAAGGATTTAGCCGCTGTTATGATTAAGGCTATCTTACTTAGCATGTTGTCTGTATTTACCCTTATGCCGGGCTTATTGGTATTGTTTAGCGGGCTTATACATAGATCTCAGCACAGGAGCTATGTACCTTCCGTTTCTGTATTAGGGAGGTTTTCCATAAAAACCAGGTATATCATACCCCCTGTTTTTGCAGTCATACTTGTTGTCGCCTACATATTATCCTCAAAATGTCCCTTTGTCTTTAGCCTTGATGATATACGCGGTCACAGGCTTTCGGAAACTCAAATGGCGGAAGATCGAATAAAAAAGAAATTCGGTTCCAGCAACAATATCGCTCTGATTGTACCTTCTGGGAATTATGAAGGAGAAAAAAGACTTCTAACAGTCCTTGAAGGATACGAGGAGGTAGACAGGGCTATAGGTCTTGCCAATACAGAGGCTATTGGAGGCTATATGCTTACAGACGCATTAACCCCCAGGCAATTCTCTGAACTTATGGATCTGGATTATGAAATAGCCCAGATTCTCTACACCACATACGCAATTGCTGGTGAGGACTACGGAAAGGTTGTAAGCGGTATCGGTCAATACAGGGTTCCCCTTATAGACATGATTCAATTTTCCTATGAACAGGTAGAAGGGGGATTCGTTTCCTTGGACGAGGAGTTAATGGAGGATCTGGAGGAATCCAATAGACAACTATTAAGCGCTCGCAATCAGATGGAAAGTGATAGATATAGTCGGATGTTTCTGGTCCTGAATCTCCCTCTTGAAGGGCAGGATACATATGATTTTCTCTCTGCGATTCTTAAGGAGGCCGGTAAGTATTACGATAAGGATTCTATTTACCTGGTGGGAGAATCCACAAATTCTTGGGATTTATCATTGGGCTTTGACAGGGATAACCTTATAATCAGTATTCTATCCGTTTCTTTTGTTGTAATAATCCTGACTTTTACTTTCCAGTCCTTAGGGTTGTCCTTCTTGCTTATATCCGTGATACAGGCCAGTATCTGGATTAATTTCTCTATGCCCTATATAAGAAATCAGGGACTCTATTTTCTCGGGTATTTGTTGGTTTCATCAATCCAGATGGGTGCCAACATAGATTATGCCATAGTTATATCAAGTCGTTACCTGAACCTCAGAAGGAATAAGTCCAGGGACCAGGCTTTAGTTATGGCTGTAAACCAGGGATTTCCTACAGTTATAACTTCGGGGACTATCATGGCTGTGGCAGGATTACTCATAGGCCGGATTTCCACAGATGGAGCCACTTCCGTACTTGGATCCTATTTGGGATACGGTACCATTATTTCCATGGTACTTGTTATATTCGTACTGCCCCAACTTCTATACTTAGGAGATATCATGGTTGAAAAGACCTCTTTCAGATTAAAAATACTCACGGCAGAATATCAAAGGACAAGGGGTAAGGTAAAACTAAGGGGTAAATTAAAGGGTTATGTGGAGGGTGAAATTGATGCCTATGTTGAGGGTACCATCACAGGGAAGGTAGAGGGCACATTTGATATTGGTGGAGAACCTGTGACGGATTTAGAGGAGGGAAAAGGGGACGCTTATGAAGAAGATTAGTATCATTCTTGTAATTCTTATAATTTTATCTGCCTTTACACCAGGCATTATAGTGGCATCGCCCGACCCTGCCTATAAAACCATAATCATTAGGGATGCTGAAGATCTTCACAACCTGTCTAAGAATTGTTCCTATGATGCCTTCTCCCATGGAATAAAGGTGGTTCTAAATGGCGATATCGATTTAAAGGGTGAGGATTTTGTCCCCATACCAATTTTCTCGGGGATCTTCGATGGTGCCGGATATTCCATTAAGGGATTATCCATAGAGGTTGAAGGGTCTAACCATGGTCTCTTTAGATATCTGGATGAAGGTGCCACTATAAAAAACTTAAAAGTTCAAGGAATTGTTACCCCTGTCGGCGATAAATCTACAATTGGCGGATTAGTGGGCTATAACCGGGGTACCATTGAAAACTGTGAATTTAGCGGTTATATAAGGGGCAGGGACATAGTGGGGGGACTGGTAGGTTGGAATGGGAAGACAGGTATAATTAAAGACTCTGGCGCCAAGGGCGCAATATACGGAAAAAGAAAGATTGGCGGTATAGCGGGATACAATATGGGGACCATCATTGGCTGCAGCAACGAGTTTAGCGTAAATACCACAGTGGAGGAATATAAGCCGGATTTTGGGAATTTTGATCTGGAGAATTTTGATATAGCAGAGTTGTCAAAACTATCGCCGGATATAACCGATATAGGGGGTATTGCCGGGGTCAACACCGGTATCATAAAAAACTCACAGAATCTTGGAACCATAGGATATACTCAGGTTGGCTATAATGTAGGAGGTATTGCAGGTAGGCAAACCGGCTATATAACCGATTGCATAAATGAAGGTTACGTGCAAGGCCGTAAGGAGGTAGGCGGTATAGTAGGACAGATGGAACCCCATATAAATGTTTTTATTCCCCCCTCAAAACTGAATAGACTGCATGATGAACTGGACACCCTGCATTCTTCCATAAATAAGCTGATAAACCTTACACAAAGCACCACCATCGAAATGAATCAAAAGCTGACCAAGATACAAGAGGATATAAACGCTGGAAAAACCCATGCAAAGCAGCTTATTAATATGTCAAAAGATCTTATAAATGAGGCTGGCATCACTGCGGCAGAGATTATGGATAGAATAAAGCCCATAATAGAGGAATCCAATGAGGTGCCAGAGGATCTGGAAAGAAGCATATCCGCCATGAAAAAATCCCTGGACTATATTAAGAAGGTCTTAGAGAGATTGGCAGAATATGATTGGGAAGATGAGGAGCTTAACATAAAGATAGAGAATCTCCTGTCCCTGGCCAAGGATATCTATGATAAGGTTAATCAGGCCAGCTCCGATATAAATCAGATATTGGAGAAGTTGCAGGAGGGAGATACAGAGGGAATCCTGGATTTGTTGCAATCGGTATTGAGAAACTTAAATTCAGCTATCAGTCTTATATCAGAAGCGCAGGATGTGCTTAAAGAGATAGGAGAAACCATAGGGGATCTTCTGGCTTCCTTAGATGGTGATATTGATGATGATCTAAAAACCGCATTGGACTATATAGAAGAAACTCTGGATCTTCTCGGGAAGGTGTTTAGCAGAATTCAAAATATCTCCAAAAAAATGAATGATCTTATAAATTATTTCACCGATATGCCCCAGTGGGACCTTGATGCCATCGGCGACGCATATGAGAAAACCAAAGAGGACCTTTTTGATTCTCTGGGCGATATGTCAATTACGCTTTCCGATCTTATGGATACCCTGTTTGTCCAGGGTGAGATGATGATAGGAGATATGCAAACAATAAATGATCAGTTTTTTCTTATAATGGATCTGACCTTTAGCTTAATAGACGATTTAATGAATAATGACAGGGAACTTGATGAGTTTTATCAGGATGTATCCCGTGAAGAAATAGATAAAAAAACAGAGGGAAAGGTGATTCGCAGCAAAAACATGGGAACAATCGAAGGGGACATAAACGTTGGGGGCATTGCAGGGTCTATGGCCATTGAGTTGCAGCTTGATCCCGAAGATGAATTTAATATAAATAGCAACACTTCCCTTAATGCAGTGTATCAGACCAGCGCAATTATTCAGCAATGTGAAAACAGTGGCAGGATAACGGGCAAAAAAAATAATGTAGGCGGTATCGTAGGCAGCATGGATCTGGGTTATATCGTGGATTGTGTAGCCACTGAATTGATAGAGAGCATCGATGGTGATTATGTGGGGGGTATTGCAGGTAGGTCCCACGGTCCTATCGTTTCCAGCTATGCAAAATGCACCTTAAGGGGTGCAAATTATATAGGTGGCATTGCAGGACATGGGACTGAAATAGTAGATTCCCATACCCTAATTAAAATGGAAAGGTCCAATGCCTACATAGGAGCCATAGCAGGAGATATAGATACTAACAGTGTTATAAAAATGAATACTTTTGTTAGTGATACTCTGTCGGGCATAGATGGTATAAGCTATAGGGAAAAGGCCGAACCTACAAGCTACGAGGAATTGATATTAAAAGAAGGTATTCCTGCTGTATTTAAGGAGCTTAAATTGACCTTTTTGGCAGAAGACGAAGTAATCCATACGCAATATTGTAATTATGGGGACCCCATCTCCGAAATTATTCTACCGGAGGTACCGGAAAAAGAGGGTTATCATGGTAAGTGGGAGGAATTCCATGAAGATAATATCACCTTTGATACTACTATAAAAGCAATCTACACTCCCATTACAAGGGTTCTTGAAAGCCATGAAAAAAGGGATAGTGTTTTACCTGTTGTCCTGGTGGAAGGACAATTTACCCATGAAGATTCTCTGACGCTGGTACTCAATGATGAGATAGAACCACCCAAACTCAAAAAAGGAACGTTAGCTGATCAGTTAACCGTCATCATACCGGACGACGGTGACTTAAATCATACCATTAGGTATCTACCATCTATAGCAGGAAGAAAGATGGACCTGTATATCCAATCCAAGGAGGGGAATTGGTATAGATCAAAAAGCCGCCTGGATGGCAAATATGTGGTTTTTGAAGCCGAAGGAAATAGTGTTACGTTTACAGTAGTGTATAATAAACCCTCATATATAGGATATATGGTTTTGGCAGCGGTGATGTTTATGGTTATAGTGTCTTTTGTATATATGAAAAAGAGAAAGGAACATCCGAGGAATGTTGAGTTGGATAAGTAGCAGGGGAGTGAACCCACACTTAAAAAAGAATAAAAAATTAGGGTGTTGACATACTATAAATGCTATGCTAGTATATAAATCGTTGTTCAAAAACAACGAATCGGGTATCGGAAGGTCACCACA
>ERZ773359.1710-NODE-1710-length-29628-cov-21.121462_pt1 | contig 29628 bp, 26 predicted proteins | sample MGYA00374955_ERZ773359 | MGnify/ENA primary metagenome ERZ773359 (study PRJEB29098, sample SAMN04486028) | biogas fermenter metagenome | study: EMG produced TPA metagenomics assembly of the Biogas fermentation microbial communities from Germany - Plant 4 DNA1...
TTACTAACTTGTTATAAAATAATATTACACAATTAACAATAATGTAACTATCCGGCAAAAATTATCCGGACAACATGACCACGAAGGTCACTGCCTTGCAGCAGCAGGGTGGGGTTCTTCGTGGTTTTTTTATTGGGGGTGAAAGATGCAGTTAGACAGATCGAATCTATGTGTAAAAATGAATTTTACTTTAGGGAGGATGTTTCGATGCGTCGTTCAGTCAAATGTTTACTGTCAATAATTATTATCATTGCCTTTGCTTTTACACTGGTCGGCTGTGGAGAAAAACCCGCGGCAAAAGAAACTGAGGCAAAAGAGGAACTGGTAATTGCTTTAGATCAGTATTTAGCCAATAAAAAACCACCTGAAGGTATTGGAGTAGACCACTGTACGCAAATCTATGAACCACTTCTCTTTCTTAATAATAAGCTAGAAATACAGCCGGGGCTTGTCACTTCCTGGGAGCGAATAGATGATTTGAATTGGAGATTGAAACTGCGCGAGGGGGTAAAATTTCATAACGGCAAGGAATTTGATGCAGAATCAGTAAAATTTATTTTTACTATGTACTTAGATAAGACTTCGTATACTGCTCAGCGCATCAAAGAGGTAGTAAACCATGATTCTTTCAAAATAGTGGATAAACACATCCTCGAAGTTAAAACCATTAAGCCATATCCTTTTTTCCCAGCTTTGTTGACCCATCCTAACGTGGTCGGCGTTGAGCCCGAAGCATTTAAGAAGGGTGAAATCGTTGGAACTGGTCCGTATAAATTGATAGAATATGTTACAGACCAGCATGTTATTGTTGAGCGCAACGATGATTATTGGGGCAAAAAACCCTTTTTCAAAAGGGTGGTCTTTAAAATAGTGCCTGATGAGAATACCAGGGTGATGGCATTAAAAACCGGGGATGTTGATATGGCTTTGTACCCGGCACTTCCGTCCCTTAAAGAATTACAAAAAGAGTATACTGCTTTTTATGGATTTAATGGTCTTCCGTACTTGATGTTTAATTTTGAGAAGCCTTACACTAAAAATATAAACTTTAGAAAGGCATTGTGCATGGCTATTGACAAAGAAAAGATCGCCGAGGAGATCTGTTACGGAACAGCTGAGCCGGCCAGTTCATTGATCCCCAAAGAACTACTGTATTCAATTGAAGGGGAATATAAGGGTATTTCTTATAACCCTACAAAAGCTAAGGAATTGCTTAAAGAATCAGGATACACGGATAGCGATAATGACGGATATGTGGATAAAGACGGTAAAAACATTGAGCTAACATTTGTCTTTTTTTCGCCGGAACAAGAGTATAAAGCTATGGTCGAAACAATTGCATCTAGCCTGAAAGATATTGGCATTAAAGTAAAAATTGCAGCTATGGAGATGGCTTCATATGATGAAGTGATTTTTGAAAAGGGAAATTACGATATATGTTTAGATGGTACAGGTATCTTTTGGGGTAGTTCAAGCACTATGCTCTACGATCATTTTTACAGCAAGAGCGGGCTGTTAGGTTTTCACAGGCTAAAGGATGCAGAAATCGATAAGCTTATTGAGGAAGGGATGGAGCTGGAATCAAGAAATGATATCAAGGGGGCAGCAGAGAAATACAAGGCGGCGCAAAAAAGAGCCATTGATGAGCTTGTTTTTTTATGCCCTGTGGTTTTTCAGAAACACATCGTTGTGGCCAAGAAAAATGTAAAAAACTTCTCTCCCTTCCCATATAGTTGGATGTTTTATAATGGTTGTACTAAAAATACATTAGGGGAGATAAAATGGGAAGATTAATTTAGCTCTTTATTTGTAAGTGATGAGATGTGTTTCTTGTAAAACGTTTAGCAAGTTAAAGGAAAAAGAATTACTTACTGTGAAGGAATCGTTAAATTATTGTAGAAATGAAATAAAATATATTGACAATAATATGAATATCAGGTACAGGATACCAGAGAACAGGACCACGAAGGTCACTACCTTGCAGCAGCAGGGTCGGGACTTTTCGTGGTTTTTTTATTTATGGGTGAGAAGATGCGGAGACATATTTTTTAAATAGACCAAATTAGTGTTTGAGTAAAACAGAATAGAGTTTTTTCTAAAAAGAGGTACTTTCGATGCATCGTTCAGTTAAATATCTAATATTAATAATTCTTATCATTTAGAGTGCCCTTTGGTTTATTTATATCATGTTATTGTTACCAAGAAAAATGTTCAAAATATTTCGGCCTTCCCATTTTCTTGGTTATTCTATAACGGAGACTCTGAAAACGATCTGGTTAACGCAAAGTGGGTGCAATAACAACATAAATAAGAGGTTAGGTAGAACCTTGACATTGTCGAAGCTGTATCGGTGTGTCTGGTCGTTTATCAAACTGTCCGTCTTATCCCGGGAAGGGCGGCAGTAGTTTAAGTCGAAGGGAGGTGTGATGTAATGGAATGGAAGCTAGAGCTGGAAGAGTTCGCTTTTGCTGGCTGTATGCACAACCATACTGGAATGGGTGGCTTTGCTGTCGATGAAGAGGAGTAGGTTTTTTCGTTCATGTTGGGGGTCACTCCCCCAGCATGAACGTACAACCAAAGGAGGTTTATTAATGTACTTGCCTAAAAATCCTCTTGTGTTGTCTGTCGAGTTGACAGATCGTTGTAATTTGAATTGCCGTCATTGTTTGGCCGATGCTAATTTTCACCAGGCAAGTTTGGCTCCCGAAAGCGTTAAGAAGATTATTAATGAGGCCGCCGAAGCAGGAGTAGGGTTAATCAATCTTGGCGGAGGAGAACCGCTGCTTTATGAAGGTTTTTTTGAGGTGTGTCAATTAATTCTGGATAGGGGTATGAGGATATTTTTTACGACTAACGGCTTGTTGATACCGGACCAGTTGTCCCTGTTAATGGGGTTGAAAAAATACCGCAGGTTCATTCAGGTGGGAGTTAGTATTGATGGGCATACGTCGGATTTACATGGGTATTTTAGACCGAGGGATTCTTTTCCAGCCGCAGTCGAAGCCATAAGAATCCTGACCACAGCAGGATTCAAAACAACGGTCATGACAGTATTGAATCGGGAGAATTCCAGCCAAATTCCTGCTTTTTTGCATTACCTTGTTTCGATAGGTGTTAAAAATGTTAGATTACTTCCTTTTATGCCTGTGGGTAGGGGGAGAAACTTTATGCATGAAATGCTTTCTCCGGAGGAGATTCACAGTATTTACCAGGAGAATAACAAGCAAGTATTCGACCTCAATATAAACCTGGGATCTCATTATCCCTGGGAGTTTCTATTTAAACCTCCTGAGAAGCGTAAATCTGCTCCTTGCGAAGCAGGCTATCTACGACTGTGGATTAATGCTTGCGGAGAAATGATGCCCTGCTCCTATATGACAGGTGTTAGCTTGGGGAATATTAACACAACAACCATAACTGAGGTTTGGCGTGATTCACCGGTAATGAAGGCTTTACGAGAGCCCACTCTTCTTAAGGGACCTTGTGCTGTCTGCGAGTACAGAAAGGGTTGCAGGGGCGGCTGCCGCGGACTAGCTTATTTGATGGAGGGTGATTTTTTATGTTCGGATCCATACTGCCCGATTGTTGTCCAAAACAAGAACGTGCAGGCATAATGGAGCGTCAGGAGGACGATAAACTGGTTCTCTATCGCGGCCACCAGCTTATCGTGCTGGGAAGCTTTGCTGCCGAGATCTGGCATCTATGTGATGGGAAACACACTGTGAATGATATGATTGAATATGTCATTGGCAAATACAATTTGCCTCAAGAAAAAGTGCATGATGAGATTGCGCGATTTTTAAGCGGTTTGGCAGAAAAGAAGCTGGTTAGTTTTGGATGAAATGTCCGGGAGGTTTTGCCATGGGGCTTGGTTTACACCTGGTGACAGTAGAGATTACTGGAAGGTGCAATTTGTCTTGCAGTCACTGCTACCGGGAAAGCGACGAACATGAGGATTTGGTTGGTTTTGATCTATTATTAAATCAACTTGCCGAAATAAAACCGTATTATATTACAGTTTCCGGTGGAGAGCCGCTGCTGTTAAAAGATGTTTTTTATCTGGCAGAAAAGCTTAAGAATGTCTGTCAAAAGCTGCTGCTGACTACCAACGGTATCTTGGTCAGGAAATTCCCCCGGGATAATTTTCGTGTTTTTGATGACGTACAGATCAGCCTGGACGGGGACAGGGACACTCATGAAGCGATTAGAGGTGCGGGTACCTTTGAAAAAGCAATGGATGCAGTTCGCTATCTCAGCGGGACTGTACCGGTTTCTATACAGTGCACTGTAAATCAGACCAATTACAAACAGCTGAGCTCTATTGTTCAGATCTCCAAAGCTATGAAAACAGTGCCTAAAATGGGGCGCATGTGTGGTTTTGGCAGCAATGGCCTTGCTCCTCTATGGGATCCACATCTGTGGAAAGATCTGCTGCAAAGTGCTATTGGCTGCGGTATGCTCAATGATGACCCCTTGAGTTTCTGGTTTGATCAAAGGAAGAAAAAAAGCTGCAAGCCCAACAAAATAACCGGTGGCTGCACCGCCGGTATTGCCGGGATAGCTATTTCCCCATCATTGGATGTTTACCCCTGTGTCAAGCTGAGAGTTCCCGCCGGAAATCTCAAAAAACAGACTTTAAAGGAGATCTGGCAGGATTCACCGCTGTTAAATGAGCTGCGGGACTGGCGTAATCTTAAGGGATACTGTTCGACATGTAAATTCGTTGGCATTTGCCGCGGGTGCCGCGCTGATGCTTGGGCGCGTACGGGGGACTATCTGGCTGCGGATCCCTTATGCTGGCTGGATGGTGATAGCTGATGAAAGAAACAGTGCTGAGCCGTCCTTTTATTCTATCTCTTTCGTTGAATAAAATATCAAAGGCAGCTGTGAAGACTAAAACTTTAGATGAACAGGTTTATCGCTGTGTTTGCGATTATATTGGAGCAAATAGTAACGGTGTTCTTGTGTTAACTGGAGGGGAGCCATTTCTGGATTCTAGGTTAAGCGAGATCCTTACCTATGCTCGGAACAGGTGTTGGCTCACCTCGGTGGATACCCGCTGTATGTTTCGTGAGTTTCCAACTTTGGATGGGATTCAACAGATCCGCCTGCGCCTTTTTTCTTTGAATCCAAATCTGCACAACAAACTAGCCGGTGATAATCGCAGTTTCCAGAAGACAATGGTATTTAGCAAATGGCTGGCTGATAATTATTCAGGTGGGAAAATTATGGTTTTTCCTGTTTGTAGAGAAAACTACACGGAAATAACTGCTGTGCTTGCCTGGTGCCGCAAATTGAACTTAACACCAAACATTTTTGTGGTTCCCCGGAAGCATGAATACGCTCTGGATTATCAGACCTACCATATTGTTCAAAGGACAATCAGCTATCTTCCTTTGAAGGATATCATTATAGATGTTCCCTTATTGGGTTTATCAGGTTGGTCCAATATCTGTCCGGGTGGCAGATTGGCTATGCACATCGGAATTGATGGGGGAATAAAACCCTGCCCCCATTTTCCTTATCCTCTTTGCTGGCTGGAAAAAGACATTCCCAGTACATGGAGAACCCTGCAGGAAAGAATTGCTGATTTGAATGATTTGTGTCGTTCTTGCGAGCATTTTTCTGTATGCGGCGGAGGCTGTTTGGCCAACAAAAACGAGGCAGGGAAAGACCACTACTGTCCTAAGGAGGGGGTTTGGTAAGTGAATGTACTGGAGGTAAAAGGACTAACCAAGTTTTTTAAGAACCAGAAGGTGCTGGATGACCTTAATTTTGATCTGAATGAAGGGGAAGTGCTCGGTTTTCTGGGTCCCAATGGCGCGGGAAAGACCACAACCTTAAGGATCATCACCGGCTTGTACCGGCCATCAAAAGGGCAGGTTCGCATTGCCGGGATCGATGCGGTGACAAATCCCATCAAGACCAAGGGCCTATTCGGTGTCTGCACCCAGGATTTCAGTTTCAACGGCCACTATAGCATTGAGCAGGACCTCTACTTTTATGCCCGGCTGTATGGCTTGCCCCGTAAGACAGCAAGGGAAAAAGCACGGCTTTCCCTGGAATGGGCAGATTTAATGGAGCACCGCAGGAAAAACGGGGATCACCTCTCCGGTGGGATGCGGAAAAAAATTCTCTTTGCCAGGGCAATGATCAACGATCCTCCTCTGCTTCTGCTTGACGAGCCTACCACCGGCCTGGATGTGCGTGCACGCCGGGAACTCTGGGAGATGATTTTGGAGTTAAAAAGCAGGGGAAAGAGCATTTTGTTGACAACCCACTACCTGGAGGAAGCAGAACATCTCTGCGATAGGATCTTGATCATCAAGCAGGGGAGAGTGGTTGCCGAAGGGAGGCCGGGTGAACTGCGCCAGTATGTTGATGTGGCCAGGTTTTTAACAGTGGATCTCAAGCATTCTCCTACTCCTGAGGAACAAGAATGGTTATGCGCTCTTCCCGGTGTCCGGGACTGCCAGGTGCGCGGAACAACAGTAGAGGTTGCTATTGACGATCAACCTCAGCTGGCGGGAGAACTGGTTCAAAAGGTCTGTCAGAGGCTCGAACCTTCGAACATCTCCTTGAGAGAAGCATCACTGGAGGAAGTATTTTTAGAAGTAACCGGGAGGGGGGATTAAGGTTGCGCAGGTCTATTCGTTCCATCGGCGTTACTTGCGAGTATGTGCTTTACGATTACCTGATTCATTTGCCCTATTTCACAGTCCGCACCCTGCTTTCCCCCGCCCTTTATCTTTTTGGCTTCGGCCTGGGGGTGGGAGCGCTTACCAAATCAGGTGGGCTTGCCTATTTCGAGTATATCTTTCCCGGCGTCCTGATGATTTCGGTGATGCAGGCGAGCTATACCCATTTCAGTACCGAGGTCTGGATCTCGCGGCAGGTGGACAAGTACCTGGAACTGCTGATGATGGTGGCTCCCATTTACCCCCTGGAAGCGGTGGCAGGCTATCTCATTGCCAGCATCCTGATCTCACTTTTTGCAGCGGGCTGCTTTGTGGTGATGGCTCTGCTTGTGATACCCAGCCTGACCGTGGCGCTGTGGTGGTTGATCGGTTTCAGTGCCGGGTTGGGGGTCTTTTTTGCCGCTTTGGGGATTATCAGCGGTGTGTCCCATATTGATCCCCACATGTTCAGCACTACCAATACCTTGATTCTGCTGCCGCTTTCCTTCCTGTGCGGTGTGTTCTTCCCACTGGATGTCTTTCCTCAAGCGGTCCGCTATTTGCTGGAACTGATTCCCTTAACCCAGGCTGTGGAAGGTTTGCGCAGCAGCACCCCTCTTCCGCACTTACTCTATGTTTGGGGTTTGGCAGTGATAGCGGCAGTAGTTGCAGCTAGGGTTTTTAAACGCAAAATTGTGTCATAGTGTGCTGCCGAAGGCAGATGAGGTTTGCGGCAGGGCAGGGGTGGAGTTGAAGTTTGTCAGGAGTGTCCAGCAAATGAAGGCTTGTCATGAGGTTGGTTGGCTATTATAATTAAAATCGGTTGACCAAAGGGTTATTGCCTTTGTGGCATCCTAATCAGGACAGTGGTCATCCAAGAAAGGATGGAGCCAATGGATAATTTTAATCTGCCGAAAAACACTGGTGTAGCAGCGATAGGTTTGAAGATCGGATTGATTGTACCCAATGATGATATTGCTTCTATTACTGCTGATGCTGTTAAAGATATGGCAGTTGATGGGGATATCATCTGCATCACTGAGGCTGTGGTCGCCAGGTCACAAAACCGTTATGTCAGCTGTTCTGAACTGGCTGAGGAAGTGCGGCAGAAGTTGAACCTGAAACCGGGCAGCACTGTTGCCATGATCAGTCCTATAGCCAGCCGTAATCGATTTGCCTTGATATTGAAAGCGATTGCCATGGCAACCAGGGGAGGGAAGGTGATCGTTCAATTCCCTATTCCCTTTGATGAGGTCGGCAATGAGGTAATCAATGAGGAATTTGCTATTATACGTCTGAAACTGAAGAAGACACTGCAGAGCTTGCTAGAGGCCAGAGGAAACACACCGATGCTCAATGTTTTGATCAGGGAGATTATTGCTGCCCTGAAACTGCAGGAGATCGGTTACCATATTATCAGCATTCGTAAAATTACAGGTAAAGGAATTGCTGACCTCACTGTGAAGATGCCTGATGGAAGAATCGCGGTTGTAGAAGTAACCTTTTTTGACCTGAAAAAAGCAGCCAGAAAAGCGGTTGGTATCCAGCAGGATGTCCCTGAGGCTGAGAAGGCTTTAGCTATTGCTGTAAATCTGGAACACCATAATCTAACCATAGTAGATGCCAATGAATATCTGGAGCAAACCGAAGTAGAGCCTGAGACATTAGATTTTTCTGAGCAACTTGACAGCTACTACGAACCTGATGTGATTTTCTCCAATGAACGGGGAAACAACATCTTTACTCATCCTATCACTAATGTGGATTATCAGGATTTATATGTCAGCACAATCGAAGAAGCAGGGGCTCGTGGAGAGATAATCTATACCAATAATCCCTTTAAAATTTATGATATGGGCTATATAGACGGTGTTTGTATCGGTGCTGTTCATGATAGGGAAAAGCTGAGAGAGGAGTTCCTCTCCTTTGGGGCGATGGTACCGGTGATCACAATTCAGGATGTGGGGCCTGCACCTTGGGGAGTGATCGGTTCCAATGTTTCAGATTTCAAGGGAGGGGTTTTGAAGCTGCTGCCTGAAGATCCCGATGGTACTGCGGAAAGAATTAAGGATAAGATTTATGAAATGAGCGGCAGAAATGTAGAGGTGCTTATCTTCGGAGATGGTGCTTACAAGGACCCTGATACAGGGATTTATGAACTGGCTGATCCCCATCCTGCTATCGGAGTGAGCAGTGGTCTTAAATCAGCAGGTCTGCGCAGCGGCACCAAACTGAAACTGGTAGTTGATACCCTTCACAGACAGGGATATTCCAAGGAAGAGATCAGAGCTCAAATAGAGAAGAAACAGGATGATGTTGTTACCGAAGATTTAGGGACAACACCCCGCAGTGCAACCAGCATCATCGCCACACTGGCAGACCTGGTTGCCGGTTCCGCTGATGCCGGTACACCAATTGTGCTGGTCAGGGGATTTAAATTGAACAAATAATTGACAGATAACTTTATGCCGGTTGGGTTCTGAAAGAAATCCAGCCGGTTTTTTTAATTGACAGCATCAACCGCAGGATTTCATTAATAAAGGCAGCAGAAGATGCTGCAATAAAGATGAAAAATATGTAATTTATGCAGGAATTTCTTTTCAAATGAAGAATATAAGCATAGAAGTTGAATAACTGAAGTTATTCGACAGGTAAATATACCTGCTGTTTAGATGATTAAACAGACATTAATTAGACCACGAAGGTCTTTACCTTACAGGAGTGAGGTTTCAGGCTTTTGTGGTTTTTTTATTATCAGGTTAAACAGATGCTGGTAAATAGTATTTTTTGACTGGAGGGATTCTGATGATGCGTAAAAAATGGTTGTTGGTCACTGTGTTAGTGGTTTTTGCTGCTGCTTGCTTTCTCTCAGGATGCGCACAGGGTGATCAGGAAACAAAGGAGAAAGATACTGTTGCTCAGGAGTTGGTGATCGGTATTGGTAGGGACTTCTATAACGGGCCGGAGAGCAGCAATTTTGTACATGGAAGCACTGGGGTTTGGGAGAGTCTTACCTATCTGAACGAAAATCTTGAACCAGTAATGCAGCTTGCTGAAAAAATTACCTCTGATGATACTAAAAAGGTGTGGACTGTCACCCTTCGCCAGGGGATTAAATTTCATGATGGTACCACCTTGAACGCAGATGCTGTGATTAAGAGTGCTATGAGGCTAAAGGAAAACCTGGAGTTTGATGAGTATGGTACTTTTCTTGATCTGGAAAAGGTAGAGGCTGCAGGGGATAATGTAGTGGTGTTTACTTATAATCATCCTGAACCTGCCTTTCCCGCTAAGGTTGCTTATCACGGCTGTCCCATTTTCAGCCTGAATAGTTTCGATGCCGAAGGGAACCTCACACATCCCTATGGTACTGGACCCTTTAAGTTTGAAGAGTATAAAAAAGATGATGCCTTGATCCTGACCCGTAATGATGACTATTGGGGGACTAAACCCAAACTGACAAAAGTAATTTTTAAGGTTATTCCTGACCCCGCTACCCGACTGGCAGCCTTGAAGACAGGTGAAATTCATGCCATCGCTGATGTGGGTGGGGTGCTGCCTGAGCAGGCTTCGGATATTAAAGGGGATGATGATTTAGTGCTTCATTCCCAGGCGGTTACCACTAGTCATTACATAATTTTTAACAACCAAAAACCACCCTTTAACGACCAAAAACTGCGACAGGCTGTCAGTTTGTCCATTGACCGTTCCCAGTTAGTGGAGATTGTTCTTTCCGGATATGGCGATCCGACCAGCAGTATTTTTACCCCCCTTGCCAAAGAATGGGTGGCAACTGGTCTGTGGAAAACAGACAAGGAAAAGGCAAAAGAACTGGCAGGCCAGGTAAAGCTGCAAAAGCCGGAGAAGGTGTCTTTGGTTGTTAGCAGTGCTCTGGCCAACCGTTGGCCCTACAAGCCTATTGCTGAAATTATACAATCAGAGCTGAAAGAATATGGCCTGGATGTAGAGATCGAGATGATGGAGGCTGGTGCCTGGAGCGAAGCATTAAAGAGTGGCAACTATCATATGAGTCTTTCTCCGTACACACTTATGACCGGTGATCCTGATTTTTACTTTGGCCGCTGGATTTATTCAGAGGGGCAGATGAATACAACCCGGGGCCTTGGCTACAAGAGTTCCGAGGCGGATAAGCTGGTGTTGGATGCTGCCCGGGAAACCGACAACGCGAAAAGGAAAGCACTCTATCAGGACCTGCAGAAACTCGTTGCAGAAGATGTGCCGGTAGCACCAATTTTTAATGATATTTCTCTTTATGCAGTGCGTAAAGAGGTCAAGGGTCTGCAACTGGATCCATTTTTCAAACCCTCTTTGGAAAAGGTTTGGCTTAGTGAGTGATAGCACCTTTCTCTATCGGATGAGTTTCATTAATGTGCTGAAGGATGCTTAGCACCAGGACAGTAAGCTTTTAATTAAATATGACAATTACAGGCCATGAAGGCTATTCCATGAAGGGATGGCTTTGTGGCTTTTTATTCTTAAGGGTGAGAAATATACTACCGGAGTAGGGGGATCAATGTTGAGGAGCAAAACATCCCCGGGGTTTCCTGGCTAATGAAACATATTTTACACCGGGAAGCCCCGGGTATTATTTACTATGAAACAAAACAGTAGGTGAAGCAGTTGTGCAAAAAAAGGATTTTTCTTTATACTTTTAAAGGGATATAATCATTTTTTGAAGAATAATGATCCATATTGCGGAGAAACGAAAGAGGGTGCCATAATGGGTATTAACGCCAGAGTGCTTGACCACGCCCGCCATCCTCGCAATTGGGGAGAGCTTGAGGATGCCAATGGTGTAATGATCAATGTACAGGACTGCGGAGATATAGTGATGTTCTTCATCAAAGTAGAGAACATGGTGCTGGAAAAGGTACATTTTCTTGTGCAGGGCTGCCATAATCTCATCGCCTGCTGCAGTATGCTTTCTGTTTTAGCGCAGAGGAAAACCGTTTGGGATGCGATGGAGATTACACCCGAACAGGTTTTAATTGCCCTTGATCATGGACTCCCTCCTGAAGAACATCATGCTGCCAGCTATGCCTGTGATGCACTCTATGGTGCAATACAAAACTATCTGATAAATGCAAAAAAGAATGCCAACCCAGAGCTTCACCGCAGCATAATGGGTGATGGATGGCGCTCCCTTTATATCCAAGCACAGCACGGCCAGTACAATTTGGAGAATCTTTATGAGAAGCGTAAAAAAGCAGGACAGTAAGTCTTGATTCTGCAGTGAACAACCTGTTATGGTAGAGAGGGGACAGTCCCCATAACCGATCGCAAACAGAAAACACAGTGCTCTTGTAACAAAGCAGCATGAGGTTCTCTCTGATGAAAGCAAGGAGGTGGATGATCATGCAGGATAAATTACAAGAATTGATAGCGGCCTTAGAAGGAAAAGAAGCACTCGCATTGGCCAAAGAAATGTTGAATAGTGGCCAAGATCCCATGGCTGTTCTCGAGACATGCAGAAAAGGTGTCGTGATCGTGGGCAAGCGTTTCGAGGATGGCAAGTCCTTTATTCCTGATCTCTTGATGTCCGGGGAGATTATGCAGAGTGTATCAGAACTGATCAAAGCATATATTCCCCTGGGTACAAAAGAAAAGAAGCATGGTAAGGTACTGATCGGGACAGTTGAAGGGGATATTCACGATATTGGCAAGAAAATAGTTGCATTTATGCTGGAAGTCAATGGCTTTGAAGTGCTGGATATCGGGGTTGATGTTCCTCCAGAGGTTTTTGTTGAAAAGGTTAAAGAATTCAAGCCGCAAGTTGTCGGGCTCTGTGGGCTGCTGACCCTGTCTTTCGAACCCATGAAGAACACTATCGAAGCATTTACAAATACAGGTCTCAGGGATCAAATAAAGGTCATGATCGGCGGCAGTCCTACAGATGAACAGGTGGCGAAGTATGTAGGTGCTGATGCTTATGGTAGAGATGCTAATGCAGCAGTAAATCTGTGTCGCAGGTGGACGGCAGTGAGTGATAAATAGTGCTGCCAGGTGAATATTATTTTTTACAATATGCCGGAAGCAGGTCTTATTATCAATATACTATACAATGTATTTAGGAGGGGCATGGATGAGACTCTCTGCAAATCTGGCTCAGAATATAGTCAACAACAGCATGGAAATTATCAAGAAAAACATCAATATTTTGGATGAGAATGGGATTATTCTTGCCAGTGGGGATAAAGCCAGGATCAATACCTTTCATGAGCCCTCTCTTGAGGTAATTAAAACCGGTAAAACTGTTGAAGTTGACAAAGACCAGAGTTCAAAGATAGACGGGGTTTTACCCGGTATTAGTCTTCCTATTACTTTCGGAGATAGAATCATTGGAGTTGTGGGGATCACAGGTGATCCGGAGGAGGTCCGGGTCTATGCTCAGCTGTTGAAAAATACTGTTGAGCTTATGCTGCAGGATACCTTTCTTAAGCAGCAGTTGCAAGTGGAGACAGGGGCTCGAGACAGATTTATTCATGACCTGTTGAAGGGCCGCTTTGAGTATGATATGGATTTATTCAGACTTAGAGCCAGAACTCTGGGGTGTGATATTGAAATGCCTCGGGTTGCTATGGTTATAGATATCCTTAAGATCGGCGGGGTTCCGCTTAAAGAATGGGTGCGCAGCAATGATGGCAGAGAACTGAAACTGGAGAGTATGACCACTGATGTTCAGAGAAGACTGAGGCAGATTCATGAAGAGACAAGTATGATTACTAGGGTTGGCCGTGAGCGCTTTGCTATCCTATATATTGTGCCCAATGATTTAAAAGATGAACAGTTAAAAAAATACATAGATTGTATTGCCAGAAAACTGTCTGATATGTTGGATAAGGTGTTTAAGATGACTGTTTCCATAGGTATAGGCAATAAAGCAAATAATTATGAGGAGTACTCTAAGAGCTATCGGGAGGCATGTTTAGTCCTGAAGATTACCAAAAAAATATGGGGAACCCCCAGCATTTATTACTGGGATGATATAGGAGTAAATATAATACTGGAGTATCTTCCTGCAAATATAGAGGAATTAATAACAAAGACTATTAGAGTCCTTGATGATAATTTGAAGGAAACAGTCAGGATATTTTTTGACTGCAATCTTAGCGTCAACAAAGCCGCTAATAAGCTATTTGTGCACAGGAACACCTTGACCTATCGCCTTGACCGGGTGAACAGCCTGACAGGACTGGACCCCCGAAACTTTTATGATGCAATGTATCTGTATCTGGCAATTATGTTGGAGAAGTACAACAGTTGATATAGTACCGGTTGTTTCGGGGGAGTGTTGCTTTTTATCGAACTGTGATTATGCCTTTATAAATCAAGCCGCGGATGATGTCAATGGTGGCGGTGCTGTTATCGTCAAGGATCTCCAGGGCGCCATCCACTCCCACCAGTGCCGGAATTTTTAAGTTTAAGCTGGTTATGGCAGTATGAGATGTGAGACCTCCTTCCTCTGCGATTATTGCTCCTGCTTTCTTTATGAAAGGAATATAATCCTGGTCTGTGGAGCGGACTACCAGGATATCTCCCGGTTGTATCTTTTTTTTCGCTTCTTGAGGTGTTCGGCAGATCCGTATTTTACCTGTAACCACATTGCTGCCTATTCCTGTTCCTCTGGCAAGCACCTCTCCGATGATCGACACTTTTATCAGGTTTGTTTTGTAGGGAATTCCTGCAGTCAGAACTACCAAATCTCCGTTTTTAATTAAGCCCGCTTCCAGGCTCCGCTTTATCGCTTCTTCAATTATTTTATCAGTGCTGGTTTTTGTATAACCAACGATTGGTTTGACTCCCCAGACAAGAGCTAATTTTCTGCAGATGTTTTCATTGGGGCAGGCTGCGATGATCGGGGCTTTTGGCCTGTATTTGGATACCATCTGGGCTGTAAAACCGGATTTGGTAACTGTGATGATCGCAGAGGCTTTTAAATCAGCGGCTATTGTGCAAGTCGCATGGGCAATGGCATCAGTAACCGTGTATATTGCGGAATCAGAATCCAGTGAACATCTGCCGTAGTCCAGAGAATCCTCTACTCGCCTGGCTATCCCTGCCATGAACTGTACCGCTTCCACCGGGTATTTTCCTGAAGCTGTTTCTCCCGATAGCATGATGGCATCAGAACCATCGATAATAGCATTGGCTACATCGCTGGCTTCTGCTCTGGTAGGACGGGGGCTTTCGATCATCGACTCCAGCATTTGAGTAGCGGTGATTACCGGTTTGCCAATCTGATTGCATTTGGCGATGATCCCTTTTTGAATGAGCGGTACTTCCTCACAAGGGATCTCCACTCCCAGATCTCCCCGGGCGATCATTACGCCATCCACAACTTTTATAATATCATTAAGCTTTAGCACACCTTCTGCATTTTCTATTTTGGCGATGATGTCGATATTAGCGTTTTTTGACTCCAACATTCTTCTGATCATCAGAACATCTTCGGGGCGCCGTACAAATGATGCAGCGATAAAATCTACCCCCTGATCGATCCCGAAGTTGATATCTTGAATGTCTTTTTCCGTTAAGAAGGGAAGATCTAAAGATATGCCGGGGATATTTACTCCTTTCCGGTTGCTCAGTATTCCACCATTGACCACCAGACAGGTAATCTCCTTTTCCCTTGTTTCTATCACTTTTAGTTTGATGGCCCCGTCTGCTATTAGTACTGTGTTGCCCTTTTTCAGAGCCTGGGGCAGCCCATTGTAGGAAACTGGTATCAGAGTGCTGTCACCGACAACATCCTCTGTTGTCAGAATCACTTTTTCTCCTTCCTGCAGGATTACCTTTCCATCTTTGAAAACTCCAGTACGGATTTCAGGCCCCTTTGTGTCCAGCATGATTCCCAAAGGTTTGTCTAATTCAGCTGCAACCTGTCGGAGAAGGATTATTCGCCTGTGGTGTTCTGTATGGCTGCCGTGGGAAAAATTCAACCGGGCAATATCCATCCCGGCTTCTATCAGTTTTTTTATTAATTCAGGTGAATCACACGCTGGCCCAATTGTGCAGATTATTTTTGTTTTTTTCATATATTATCTCCTTCTTTATTATGATCCTCAATGTCTCTCCAGTTCTTCATCGTATATAAAAACATGGATTTTCAAACGGGTCCAATTGTGGTTAGTGATATTGTTCCGGTACTGAATTTATTATAAGGAAGCTGTCTAACTGAAAATATTATCATTACTAACAAACTGACTGATATAATAATTCTCCTTTTTGTGCACAGTGCACCCGTAAAGTATTATTTTTTGGGAATTGAGCAGTATGCACAAAAACGGTCAATAGGGTGGCTATTGTTTTGGTTATAATGTGAATTGTTTTAAGTCAGGTGCCATCTATAATTGGACATGAGAGTAGTTTGTTTTTTTACTGTCTATATTTATTGGCAATACTGTCCGATCTGCCAAACTCTATACACTATTAAGCAATTCTGGTAGTAGGACACAAATATAAATGCAAAAAACAAGGAGGTAATATTCATGCAAACAAGATCTCTTCGTGGTCGTGACTTTATCAACACACTTGAGTTCACCAAAGATGAATTAGAAACATTCCTAGAAACAGCTGCAACTCTGAAACAGGATGTGGCTATGGGTCGTGAACATCCACTGCTCAAAAACAAAACCGCATTCTTGATTTTTTATTGCCGTTCAACACGTACCCGGAATAGTTTTGAAACAGGCATGACTCAACTAGGTGGCCATGGCAACTATCTTGATGTAGATAAGATCTATACCCCTGCTGTTGAAGGTGAGGAAAAAGCTTATGTGACAGAGAGGGTTGCTGATACTGCCAGAGTTCTTTCCAGGTTTGGACATGGCATTGTCATCAGAATTTATGGCGATGCAGTCAGATGGGTTTATGGGGCTGGGAACAAGTACATCCGTGAATTTGCCGAGTGGGCAGATATTCCTGTAATCAATGCAGAAGATGATGTATATCATCCCACACAGTCATTGGCTGACATGCTAACCATCAAAGAAAAGCTTGGTGACCCCCGGGGCAAAAAACTGGTTGTCAGTTGGGCCTATTCCCCCAGTGTGAAAAAACCGGTCGCTGTTCCTCAGTGCCTGATGGCAACTGCCAGCAAATTCGGTATGAATATCACCTTTGCTCGTCCGGAAGGATTTGAGCTTGACCCAATGATTATTGATGCAGTTAAAGAAAATGTGAAGCAATATGGCGGCTCCTTTGAAGAAACAGACTGCATGAAAGATGCCTTCAAAGATGCAGATATCGTTTACCCGAAATCCTGGGCCAGCATGAAATACTTCCCACCGGCAACAGAAGCATTTGATGAGCAAAAACAACGGGAGCTCTTTGACAAGCACAAGGATTGGATTTGCGATGAGGAAATGCTGAAGCGTGCCAAGCATGATGTCCTTTACATGCACTGCCTCCCCTGTGACCGGGGTTATGAAGTAACAGATGCGGTAGCTGATGGACCTAATTCCGTCATTTTTGATGAGGCCGAAAACAGACTCCATATTCAGAAAGCGATTCTTTCTCTGTTATTGAAATAAATAAGAAAAGCCAAGCAACAGCTTGTCAATGGGGAAACCGGGATTCCCAGTTTCCTCATTGACAAAGCCCAAGTTAATTGAAGGGTGGAAATTGTATGGATTTAAAAATTAGAGAAATTGATGCAAGAGAAGTATTGGATTGCCGTGGCAACCCGACTGTCCAAGTTGATGTCATATTAAATGACGGCACTATGGGGCGTGCCGATGTGCCGGCAGGTCGTTCTACCGGTGCAAATGAAGCGAAAGAATTGCGTGACGGTGAGCAGCGGTATGGAGGTATGGGAGTTAGAAAGGCTGTTGCCAATGTAAAAGAGCTTATCCAGCCTGAAGTTATAGGTATGGATGCTTCAAAACAGCGGGAACTTGATGCTGCTTTAATCGCTCTTGACGGAACTCCAGACAAATCGCGGCTCGGAGCTAATGCTATCCTCGGTGTATCTTTAGCTGCTGCAAGAGCGGCTGCCAATGCTCTGCATATGCCCCTTTATAGATATATAAATGTCAATGCTCATGTGTTGCCTGTTCCGCTGCTGAACTTAATCAATGGCGGCAAACATGCGTCCAATGACCTGGAATTCCAGGAGTTTTGCATCTTCCCGGTAGGAGCGGAGACATTCTCTGAAGCCATGGAGATCGCCATGGCGGTTTACGAAGAATTAAGAATGATTATTGTAGAAAAGTATGGTAAAATAGCTGCTAACGTTGGTGATGAGGGTGGTTTTGCCCCGCCAATTATCAAGGTGCGGGAGGCGATGGATAACCTGGTGATGGCAGTAGAGAGAACCCCTTATGCGAATAAAATTGTTTATGGTCTGGATTGTGCTACAACACACCTGTATAACCCGGAGACTAAAAAGTATACTCTTGAGGGCAATGAGCTGACTACAGATGAACTGCTTGCTTTCTATAAAGATTTGTTGAAAGATTATCCTATTATGAGTATGGAAGATCCCTTTAGTGAAGATGATGTAGACGGTTTTGTGAGAGCTACTAAGGAACTTCAGATCCAGATCGTCGGTGATGATTTTTTATGCACCAATCCCAGGTTAATTAAAGAACGTGTACCCCTTGGCGCCAGCAATGCATTATTGTTAAAAGTGAATCAGATCGGTACCCTCTCAGAGGCGCTTGATGCTGCGGAATTGGCATACCGCAATAACAGTGGTGTTATGGTCTCTGAACGTTCAGGTGAGACAGAGGATCCGTTGATTGCCGATCTGGTAGTGGGTATAAATGCAGGGCAGATAAAAACCGGAGCAACCATTCGTGGAGAAAGAACAGCGAAATATAACAGGCTGTTGCAGATCGAGCAGGAATTAGGTTCCAGTGCCGTTTATGCGGGTAGGAATTTCAAGATTCCTTTCTAAGTTTCAAATTAGGATAAATATACATGGGGCGGCCGCGCAAGCACGGCCGTTTCATATCACTATAACTTTATTGTGGGACGGAGGGGAGATAAAAAGAATTGAGCAAAACGGTTGTTATAGCATTGGGAGGCAACTCTTTTATCAAAGATAATAACAAAATAAGTGCTGCTGACCAATTAGAGGTGATTAGAAATAGCTGCAAGCCCATTGTAAAACTTGTTCAGCATGGTTTTAATGTGGTTATTGCTCATGGCAATGGCCCCCAGGTTGGCTTTAATCTGCTTAGGTCCGAGGCTGCTCGGGAGCAGGTTCCGCCACAGCCCCTTGATGTAGCAGTGGCGGAAACTCAAGGGTCGATCGGTTATATGATTCAGCAGGCTCTTAAGAGTGAATATGACCGCCAAGGAATCAATAAGGATGTTGTTACTGTAGTGACTCAGGTGTTGGTTGATGCGGATGATCCTGCATTCCGAAAACCTGAAAAACCAATTGGGCCCTTTTACAGCAAAGAGCAGGCGGAGAAGCTGATGAATGAAAAGGGGTGGAATATGGTAGAGGATGCCGGGAGGGGATACAGGCGGGTCGTTGCGTCACCCCGACCGGTTAAGATTGTGGAATACCAAGCGATCCGGGCGCTGGTGGAAAAAGGTTATACAGTTATAAGCTGTGGCGGTGGAGGAATTCCGGTGATCAGTGATTCAGATAATAGTTTGGTGGGTGCAGCAGCGGTGATCGATAAGGACCGGGCTGCCAGTCTGCTAGCCTCTCTTTTGCAGGCCGACCTGCTGATTATTCCTACAGCTGTCAGTAAAGTATCTTTGAACTACCGCAAACCCAACCAGATTGACCTTGACCATATTTCTCTGGATAAAGCTAAAGCTTATATGGAGCAGGGGCATTTTGCAGCTGGAAGTATGGGGCCGAAAATAGAGGCAGCGATTTCTTTCCTTGAGTCAGGAGGAAGTGAAGCAATAATAACCTTGCCGGAATTGATCGATGATGCGGTTTTGGGAAATGGAGGTACCCGTATCTGTAGCTAAATGAGCAGAAAAAGTTAATATTCTGTTGTTTGCTAAAACGCTTTCGTAAAACGGCATTATTAATAAACATCTAGGAATATTTAAAGGCAGGAGGGGAAAGGATGAGCTATATAAAGAACAGGGAACGGCTTATTGATCATGGCAGCAGAAAGGCTAGGGAGATCACAGTAGAACTTATTGAAAGAGCGTTAGCCAAAGCTGATCCTTATCTTGCGGTTAAGAATCTGATTTCAGTGGACGATAATATTCTTACCGTCGGAAGCCACACCTTTGATCTCAGCAAGACCGGAAATATATATGTTGTGGGAGCAGGGAAGGCCACATATCCTATCGCAAAAGCTCTGGAAGAGATCTTAGGAAATAGGATTAAACGTGGTATAGTTATCTGCAAGTATGGCCAGGAAGGCCAGCTTGATAGAATTGATATGCGTATGGCTGCCCATCCGGTTCCTGATGAGGCTGGGCATGCTGCAGCAAAAGATATTTATTCTTTAGCAGAAGCTACGAAGCCCGGAGATATTGTGTTTGCGGCCTTTACAGGGGGCAGTACCGCTTTACTGCCATACCCGGTAGATGGTATCAGTCTTGAAGACAAAAAAGTGGCTTTCCAGGTGCTGCTTTACAGCGGATGCAATATTTATGAGATGAATGCAGTGCGCAAACATTTATCCAGGATCAAGGGCGGCAGATTGGCCCAGCTGATTAATCCTGAAGCACATATCATTAATCTTACAGTATCTGATGTGACCGGTGATGAACTTGACTATATTACCTGTCCTACAGTACCTGATACCTCCACATTGGAGATGGCCAGAAATACTTTGACTAAATATTCGCTCTGGGATAAGATGCCTGATTCGATTCAGGAGTTTCTTAGAACAGCTGGCCCTGAAATGGAAACACCTAAGGACCTTTCAGACCACAATATATATAGCTTTATTTTAGTACCGAGCAATGCCGCCTGTATGGGAGCTTATGAGGCTGCAGAAGAAATGGGAATTAAGAATCTGATGATCCTGTCCACAGTTCTGGAGGGCCAAGGGCATGAAGTTGGCGGTACCTTTGCTGACATCGCCAGGGAGATATTGAACAGCGGGAATCCTATGAAACCACCTTGTGTATTGATCGGTGGTGGTGAATCTACAGTAAGTATCACCGGTGAGTGTGGTAAAGGAGGCCCGAACCAGGAGTTTGCCCTGGGTGCCGCGTTACGGATGGATGGTTTGGATAATGTTGTCATTGCCAGTGTTGATACCGATGGTACAGATGGCCCCACAGAGATTGCCGGTGCTATGGTTGACAAATTTACACTGGAGCAGGCGCGAAGCCAAGGGATCGATCTTTTTGCTGCTTTGAGAAAACATGATGTATCTGACCCCCTAGAGCAGTTGGGTGAAATTATTATTACAGGGGCAACTGGTACGAATGTTAATGACCTGAAACTATTGGTCATTGCATAATTGGAAAAAGGGAATCACCGAAAAAACTATAATAGCATGTTTTGGTGATTCCCTTTTTGTACCTTCTATGAGAGAAAGCGGTACAACTTGTCGAAGCTGATGTGAGTTAATGCTTTGCTGTTTTATGCCTTGACTATATATATTTTGCCAGTCGGTATAGTGATTGGTGAAAGGTGGTAAAACGGTAAATCCAGCTGTAGAAAGGGGTTGAGCTTTTGTAGTTTAAAGTGTGCTAGCAGTTGGCACAAAAACAATAAAATAATGAACTGATTGTTTGTCAAAATATGAAATTGTTTAGTGCTTTTTGTCACTATATAATTCTATTAACTAAGCGACAGAATTGAAGCAGTTATAAAGGGAGGAGGGCATGATGGCAGATTTAAAAGTAACTTTTGCCGGTTTGGAACTGAAGAATCCGCTGATGCTGGCTTCCGCAACCCCGGGTTGGGATGGCCAGCGGCTGAAGTGTGCAGGCCAGGCGGGTTTTGGCGCTGTAATCAGTAAAACTATCAGCCCCAGGGACGCATGGCTTGAACATCCCCGCAATGGACGTATGGTTCTGTACCGTGTCGGGAACAGACCGGTGGGGATGATAAACATGGAGTTGTTCACCACACAGCCAAAAGATGAGTGGTTTGAAAAGGAGTTCTCCATTGCAAAAGAAGGTGGAGCTAAGATCTGTGCAAGTATACTAGCGATGCCTGATCCGGAAATAACAGCAGAGATTGTTGAAGAAGTGCAGGAAACTGGGTTGGTGGACTTTTTTGAAATGAATGTGTCTTGTCCTATGCCTTCTAAAGGTGTGGGTATGCATATCGGCAAGAACGCTAAGACACTATATGAACAGATCAAGGCGGTTAAAAGTGTGGCCAAAATTCCTGTGATGGCTAAGTTCACCCCCGGAGTAAGTGATATTGTTGAAACTGCCAATGCTGCAGTTGAGGGTGGGGTTGATGCAATAGCCATCAGCAATACTGTGCGTTCTTTTGCCGGTGTGGATGTTGAAACCGGCAGGCCGGTACTGCGGAGTTTTGGCGGGTACAGCGGCCCTGCTATCAAGCCAATTACAATGGCTCTCCTCGCAGAGACAGCCCGATCGGTTGATATACCCATTTCAGCGGTAGGCGGTGTCAGCAGCTGGCAGGATGTTGTGGAATACATCATGCTCGGGGCTACCACAGTACAATTGGCTACATCAGTGATGTGGAAGGGCTGGGGGATAGTTCAGGACATACTGGACGGTTTGGCTGCCTATATGGATGAAAAGGGTTACAAAAGTATTAAAGACTTCAGAGGAAAGGCACTGCCTTATATCTCCACTGTTGAAGAGTTGTGCCGGGAGCCTGCTCTGAAGGCAGAGATAAATCAAGAGCTATGTATAAACTGCGGTAAATGTCATCGTGCCTGCTTCTATGATGGTGTCAAGTGGGATGAAGACCACACCTGGATCGACCAGGACAATTGCGATGGGTGTGGGCTTTGTGCGCAGTGGTGTCCGCAAAAAGCTATCAGCTTAAAATGACTGTCCCATGTAAATCGATGAAGACTATTCCGAATGGGAGATGAATAGCTTGAAATACGATTTAGTAATAAAAAATGGTCATGTTTTTGCCCCACAGGATCTGGGTGTTATAAGTGTGGCAGTGAAGGGGAACAGGATCGCGGCACTTGGAGAATTTGATGCGGAAGATGCTGTATCTGTGATTGATGCTTCAGGCAAACTCATTTTTCCAGGGCTTGTAGAGACCCATGCTCATATGCTGCTGCCCCTGGCCGGGACCGTGACAAAAAACGATTTCTATTCAGGAACTGTTGCCGGGGCTTTTGGCGGTGTCACCACTCTCATTGATTTTGCTGATCAGAAAAAGGGTAAACTGCCCATGGAGATAATTCAGGAACGAATGGGACAGGCTGCTGGGAAATGTGTTGTGGATTACAGTTTTCATTGTACATTGACCGACATCAATGATAAAACTCTGGAGCAGATGACTGATATTGTAGATATGGGGATCACCTCCTTCAAATTCTACACGATTTATAAAGATGATGGTTTATATGTTGATGATGGTGAGATTTTAAGAGCTTTTGAACGTGTCCGAGAACTTGGTGCCTTAGCTACAGTCCACTGTGAAAATGAAGCCATTGTAAGAAGAAGCACAGAAGCACTTATTGCTGCCGGCAAGGAAGCACCGCGTTACTATCCATTCTGCAAACCTGAGCTGTCAGAAGTTGAAGCTATACAGAGAGTGATTCTGTTAGCACGACATGTAGGTGTACCTCTCTTAATCAGACATGTCTCCAGTGAAGGAGGGGTAAAGGCTATTCGTGAAGCTAAAAAGGCAGGTCAGGTTGTTTATGGAGAAACCTGCCCACCTTATCTGACTCTGACCAGTGATGTTTACCAGCGTGATGATGGACAGAACTTTATTGTCCACCCACCGATTCGAGAAGAGAAAGATAAGCAGGAACTATGGAGAGGTTTGAAGGATGGAACCATTTCCATCATCGGAACAGATGATTGTGCCTTCACAAAGGAACAGAAAAAAATATCTGATGTTTTCTACAAGATCCCCGGTGGGATGCCGGGAATAGAGGTGCGCCTCTCGATAATGTACAGTGAAGGGGTACTGAAAAACAGGATCAGTACAGAGCAACTGGTTGAAATAACCAGTACAAACCCTGCCAAGGTCTACAACCTTTATCCTAAAAAGGGTGCAGTAATGGTTGGAAGTGATGCTGACCTGGTGGTATTTGATCCTAACAAAGAGATGACCATAACCGGAGAAGGGACTCATGATATGGCTGATTGGAGTCCATTTGAAGGATGGAAGGTCAAAGGAGTAGCTGAAGTGACCATCAGCAAGGGTAAAGTGATTGTTAAGGATGGGAAATTCTTAGGAAAAGCCGGAGATGGCAGTTTTCTAGCCAGGAATTAAATGCTGACAGGAACCACCGTATTGTTGATATATAAGATTTTGTTTCATTGAACTATTAATAGCAGAGCATCAGTATGAGAGGGTGGTTGTATAGTGAAACTAGTTGAAAGAAATGTTCATATTGATACTGTTGAGTTTGGCTCAAAGACATCAGTAGTTAAGAATACCTTAATAATCAATCGAGACGAGTTGCTGAGCCTTATTAAAGAGAGTTCAGGTTTTGAGGATGTAAGAATAGAACTCGCCTTGCCTGGAGATAATTGCCGCATTGTTAGAGTTGCAGATGTTATCGAGCCGAGAATAAAGATCTCCGGATGTGGTCAAGTGTTTCCAGGCATGATCAGCCCATTAGAGATAGTGGGAGACGGGGAAACCGTTTGCCTAAAAGGTGTTGCTGTTGTGGAAACATGGCAAATGGCATCACAGGTTCCTATGGTAATTGATATGAGCGGCCCTATAGCAGATATATCGCAGTTTAGCCGCACGAATAATATTGTGCTGCTGGCGCAACCGTTGAAAGATATGAGTGAAAGTGAATATGCTTTAGCACTCAAGCGGGCAAGCCTTACCATGGCAAAATACCTTGCTAATGCAGCGATTGAGGTTCAAACTGATGATTTGGTTTTATATGATTTGAATAATGTAAGAGAACAACGAGAAAGTGAGCTTCCCAGAGTCGCCTATATATGTCAAATATATTCTATTCAACATCTCGCCGAGACTTTAGTATATGGACATAATTCACGTAACATTATTCCCACGATCATTCATCCTAATGAGTTTTTTGATGGAGCAATAGTCAATCTTCAGTATGACAATATGTCTATTACAGAGACAACTTATACATATCAAAATCACCCAATTATAAAAGAACTGTATAAAAGGCATGATAAAGATTTATTATTTACCGGTGTAGTGCTTAGAAATGCCCCAGTTTCCCTGATTGACAAAGAAAGAGCGGCAGCACTTTCAGCAAAGTTAGCCAAAGTATATCTTAAGGCAGATGGAGTTGTTCTTACAAAAGAAGGCGGAGGACATCCCCAATTGGATTTAGACTTTACAAGTAAAAAATGTGAAGAACTTGGTATTAAAACAGTGATAGCAATAGTTGAGTCTTTATCATTATCATCCGGCGGTTCGGTTAACGATATGACACTGTTTAATTCGAAGACCGCTGATGCACTGGTAAGCTGTGGTATGGAAGAACAAATAGAAATTCCAAAACTAAGTAAGGTCATCGGTGATGAATTAAGTGATATGCAGCGTGTTAAAGAAATAGAGAAAACCCCGGGTTTGTCGACCGATGTTTTTTATCAAGGTGGGCTTTTATCAAATTGGTCAATACGCGGTATTTTAAGCCAGTTTGGAGAAACTATATTTTCTACAAAGGAGTATTAATAGTTTTACCCCATGGATGTAACAGTGGATGATTTAAGGAGGGTACTCATTGGCTGACAAAAAAGACCAAAAGATCACAATCGTATATTATATCAACCAGTTTTTTGGAAGAATAGGTGGAGAAGAGAGTGCCAATGTTGGATTGACAGTGCATTCCGGAGCGATTGGCCCAGCCATGGCTGTAAAAGAATTTCTAGGAGAACGAGGAGAAGTTCTTGCAACAATCATATGTGGTGATAACTACTTTATAGAAAATGAGAATAAGGTAAAAGAGGAAATAATACAGCTTGTTAAGCAATACTCACCTAAATTGGTATTAGCCGGTCCGGCTTTTAATGCTGGGCGTTATGGAGTGGCATGCGGTGAAATATGCAAAACCATTCAAGATGAATTAGGGATTCCTGCAGTAACAGCAATGTATAAAGAAAACCCAGGTGTTGAACTCTATAGAAAACATGTTGCAATTGTTAAAACAGCTAATAATGCCAGGGCAATGAAAACAGCGATCAGTCAAATGATTCAAATCGGAGAAAAGCTGTTACAGAATGAGATACTCGACCCTGATCAAGATAATTATTTTTCTAAAGGTGTTAAAAGGAATTATATATCTGATAAAACAGCTGCAGAAAGAGCAGTAGAGATGCTTGTTAACAAAATAACCGGTAAGGAATATCGTTCAGAAATAAGGCTGCCGGAATTTGAGTCTGTTCCGGAGCCTCCACCGGTGAAAGATTTAAAAAACAGCATAATAGCATTAACTACTGACGGAGGACTTTATCCAAAAGGAAACCCGGATAAAGTTGAATCTGCCGGTGCAACAAAATATGGGAAATATAATATTGAGGGAATTGAAAAACTTAACAGTTCAGAATATGAAGTATGTCACCGCGGTTATGATAATTCATGTATAAATGAGGATCCGAACAGATTAGTTCCTGTAGATGTAATGAGTGATTTTGTTAAAGAAGGACTGATAGGTTCATTGTATCCATATTATTTTTCAACAACAGGGGTTATGACGAACCTGGAAAACAGCCGTAAAATAGGAAAACAAATTGCCCATGAATTAAGTAAAGGAGGTGTAGACGCAGTTATTCATACTTCCACTTGAGGTACAAGCACTCGCTGCGGTGCAGCGATTGTGAAAGAAATAGAAAGGATCGGGATACCGGTAGTACATATTGCTAATATGACTCCTATTGCTGAAATGGTCGGTTCAAACCGAATAGTAAAAGGTACGAGCATTGTTTGCCCCCTCGGCGATCATAATTTAACAAAAGATAAGGAAGTTGATGTTAGAAGAAAGATATTGACTGAGGCATTAGAGTCATTACAAATGAGCAAACATGATCATTACTAACTATTCCCATCAATAAAGGAGGAGCTATTTTGAAAAGGTTTAGCAGATTGCTTTTTATATTACTGGCGGTGATGATTGTTGTAACTATCGGAGCACAAGAGGCTAGAGCAGAAAGTAGTTTTAAAATCAACGGTGTCACATCAGACTTTAAGATTGATTCTGAAAATGCGGAAGTGGTTTATGAATTTGATTTTACAAACACTGGTTCAGCCCAACTGGATCAAATTAAGCTTGAGATAAAGAAGCCTGACCAACTGGATATAAAAACAATCGAATTTCAAGATGTCAATAATAATGAGATTTTATCTGCCGATATACAAGATGATCAATATCTATTATCTTTAAGTGACCCTCTCAAAGCCGGAGAAGATATGTTGTTAAGAGTTAGTTGTCAATATGATTATATTGAACCTGTTTCAGGTAAGTTCGGCCTTTCTGTTCAAACCCCTAGGATAAATGGAACAGTAGAATTTGAGCAAGCCCAAGATGTTCATAAGATAAAACTGGAACTGCCGAATGACTGGGTGTTAGATTCATCATTTCCTGTTATGAGAAAAAGTGAGTCTTTAGCTGAAACAACTGTTTATTACAGTGAACAAAACAGCGTGATAGGTTTGGTAAAATTAAACATTGCGACAGAGAGTAGCGGAATTTCAAGCAGTACCATAATGACCGTAGCTTTTCTTTTAATCGTTATCATTATTTTTGCATTTGTCTTCATTATGGTAAAAAAACTAAACAAAAAGGAGGGATAATAAGGAAAAGTGTTGGGTAGTAAGTAATACTTTAATTGAAGGGAGGCAATACAGTCGAGTAAAGTGGACAGCCATTAAATGATGAAATTAATTAAAACAGAAGGAGGAGAACTAGCACTATGTCAATGAAACAGGAAACTATTGTCACAGCCATACTGTCGGGACTGATGATCGCAATTATGATATATGTTGGTATTATGTTCGATATTGCCAGGAATCCTGGGTTAGTAGCGATATGGGGTGCGGTGATCGGAGGTTTGGTCATTTTAACAGCGATAGGAGTATGGCAGGCTTGGGTAACAATTGATCGCCAGAAGATATACTAGGATAACCTACAATGGAGGAGGTATTAATATATGAACATATACATGGCTTTAATAGTCGTCTACTTGCTCGTTGTATTGTTGTTCGGTTTTTGGGTACAGAAAAACTTAGTTAAAAGCAGTTCTGACTTCTGGATCGGAGGAGCAAAACTCGGTTTATTAGTATCCAGTTGTACTGTAGCGGCGACCTTTCTCAGCGGCGGAAGTTTAATAGGTTATCCTTCTATGTATTATGCCAGCGGAGGATTTGCAGCTCCATGGCACATGATCGGAACAGTTGCCTGTTGGATTATGATAGTGTTATTCTTTGTCCACAAGATCAGGCGTACAAATCACGTAACAATTGTTGATTTGTTTGAGGAGCGATATGGTCCGCGTGCTCGTATAATTGCAGCGATTCTGAATTTGTATGTAGCGATAGGGTATCTGGTTCTTAATGTGGCCGGTATAGGTGCTGTTTTATCTGCTGTGTTGGGTTGGAGTTGGTCATTCAGTATTATATTGGGTTTTGCAGTGTTGCTGATCTATGTTTTGGTCTCTGGATATTTAGGTGTTGTTTGGACAGATGTGGTGCAATTCTTTATCATGGTTGTCGGGGTAATAATGGTCGCCATTATTAGTGTGAACATGGCCGGTGGCTTTGAAGTAATTAAAAACACAATAATGTCTGATGTACCCTGGTACTACTCAACTACTGGCTTAGACAATTATTTTGATCCGCAGACACAATGGCGATTGATTATTATGTTTGGTATAGCCAATTTAGCCTATGCACCGTATTATGTCAGAATTCTGTCTGCAAAGAACGAAATTGTTGCAAAAAACTCGTTTATTATAGCTGGTGCAGCTAACATATTTGTTTGGATCTTGTTACTGGTCACTGCAGCAGCAGGACGGGTTTTGCTGCCGAACTTGCAAGTTGTGAATGATAATTTCATGCCTGTGTTAATTACATCTACTCTGCCGACAATAGCCGGCGCAGTGTTGCTGTGTGCAATTGTTGCAGCCATCATGTCATCGGTAGACTCGATATTACACGTTGCAGGGGTAACTGTAGCGCGAGATATTTATCAGCGTATGAAGCCGGATGCTCCTGATAGCAAGCTTATGTCAGTCAGCAGGTGGGCGATTTTGGTTGTGGGTGTTATAAGTGTGGCAGTAGCCTTAGCAAACCCCGCCATGATATTCACCATATTAGTTTTTGTCTGGACCTTTGTGGCAAATGGTCTGACAATACCGGTAATGGCTGCGTTTTATTGGAAACGCGCAACAGAGGTGGGTGCCGTAGCAAGTATGATAGGCGGAACCCTAACAACAGCTGTATGGTTTTTCTTAAAGCAGCCCTTCGGTATACATGAGTTTTACCCAGGTTTGGTAGTTGCCGTGGCGTTACTGGTAATTGTTTCACTAGCAACAGCACCACCGTCTAAAGAAGTACAGGAAAAATTCCATGGCGAACATATGTCATTAAATGCAGAAGCATAAGATAAACAACTATCGGATAAAAACAGTCGTATTGTATTTTGTAACTTTGTAAACAAAGAAAGAAGAACTACGCTACGGCTATAATGCGATAGTAATGAAAATTACTATCGCATTAAAATTTAACTAACATTTTTCAGAGATATGTAACATCATCTTAGGCGGAGGTGAAACAAAATGATCGAAGTGGATAAGAAAAATTTTGAAGCTGAGGTCTTGAAGGCGGAGGGCCTGGTGGTAGTAGACTATTGGAGCCCCAAGTGTGAGCCCTGTAAAG
>ERZ773359.1712-NODE-1712-length-29622-cov-524.931782_pt1 | contig 29622 bp, 24 predicted proteins | sample MGYA00374955_ERZ773359 | MGnify/ENA primary metagenome ERZ773359 (study PRJEB29098, sample SAMN04486028) | biogas fermenter metagenome | study: EMG produced TPA metagenomics assembly of the Biogas fermentation microbial communities from Germany - Plant 4 DNA1...
AGGATATGGTCGGTCAGCACCGAGGCTTCGGGGAAGAGCACCCGCTCGGGGGAGGAGTTTGTCAGGTCGCGCTCGTCCCAGAGTACGTTGTTTAACAGAGCCGGTTCAACCGAGGATCGCACAATTCGGGCAAGGCCGCAGACCTGCTCGCTCTTGATCGGGTTTCTCTTGTGGGGCATCGTGCTCGAGCCCACCTGCTTCTTGCCGAACGCCTCGGCAAGCTCCCCTATCTCGGAGCGCTGCATCAGACGGATCTCTAGCCCGATCTTGTCAAGCGTGGTCGCGACGTTTGCAAGGAACATGAAGTACTCCGCGTAGCGGTCCCGCGCTATAATCTGGTTAGAGACGTCCACCGGCTGGAGCCCGAGAAACTCCATCATCGTCTCCTGGACTGCTATGCCCGCTTCTCCGAGCGCTGCCTGGGTGCCCACCGCTCCCGTGAGCTGCCCGACGAGGAGGCGGGGGCGCATCTGGCGGAGTCGTTCGATGTGCCGGGAGACCTCGCTTGCCCAGATCGCGAACCGGAGGCCGTAGGTCGTGGGAACCCCGATCTGCCCATGTGTCCGCCCGGCGCAGACGAGGTTCTTCGTCTCCGCACTCCGGGCGAGAAGCACGCAGAGGAGTTTGCCGAGTTTCTCCTCGATGAGCGCGAGGCTATCGCGGAGCTGCAATGCGGTCGCCGTATCCAGGATATCGTTCGATGTTGCCCCGTAGTGGATCCATCGCCCGGCATCGCCGCAGACCTCTGTGACGGCTTTGACGATCGCCATCATATCGTGGTTGATCTCGGCCTCGATCTCCTTCGCCCTCTCTAGACTTGCCTTGCCTGCGCAGGCCGCAATCGTCTCGGCATCCTCGCGCGGAATGAGCCCGTGCACCGCTTCAGCCCGGGCCAGCGCCACTTCGGCCATGACGATCGCCCGGAACCGGTTCTCCTCACTCCAGACGGCACGCATCTCGGGAGTGCCGTACCGGTAGTCAATAGGATGGATTGCCATAGTTGGTACCTGTTTGCTCTGCCGCGTTAAAAAAGGGGTCGTGACGGCAGAGTGCTCGAGGGCATCTTCTTTTGAGGGGTCTGGCATGCGGAGCGGATCCTGCTAATCATCACAGGATCTTCGCGTCCCGCACCTATCGGCCTCGAGCTCCGCCTGCCCCTCCGGTCCGTCGTCTATCCCAACACACTGCCCCCGTCTGGGGGCCAGGCAGAGTGGGGTTATGAGTATCGCTACCCGGTGAGACGGGGGAGGGGCGCTTGCCCCCATAAGCGCTAACGTTTGGTATGGAATTCGTGAGGATACCGCTTAACCCGGTCAAAGAGAGGAAGTGAGCTGGGGCACTATTGGTTAGTCTGCAGTCAATTGCCCTCCTCCACTGTCAGGGCGCACGTCCCGGGGCCACGCCTGGGCGGGGTTTTCCCCAGGTATCGCAACGTTACTGCCCCCGCCCCCCGGGGGGCGGGGGAGGAGCGCGAAGCGCGGGAGGGGTGGGGGTTAGCGGGGAGAAATTACAAGTATCCCCCAGCGAGAGGAGGGAAGCCCGGTCCCCACCCCTGGCGCGATTAACCGCCACGGTCCGCTGCATTGGGATATGCCCAAGGAAGGACGAGGTCGGGGCTATCCCCGCATCAGAAAGGCCGCTCCCGGGGAACGAGCCGGATCCGGCACCCGCCCATCAGGGCAAGGACAAGCATCAAACAGGGTCCGGCAGTTCGGAATCTATGCGCGATGCCCCGGAAAAAGAGAGTAATGCGGGTAGGGGCTTGCTGTAGAGCATCGCGTGAGTGCTCCGGCAGGCTCCTCACCCCCTGTTCATATCCACCTCTTCGTCCTGAAGTAGAGGAGCATCACGGCTGCGATGCCTATCATAAGGAGGAGGAGTGAAGTAAATCCAAAGGGCGAGTTCACAATCGGCATATTTGGGAAGTTCATCCCGTAGAACCCGGCGATGAAGGAGAGTGGGATGAAGATGGTCGCGATGATGGTGAGAAACTTCGTGATCTCGGCGAGCCTGTTGCTCTGGTTCGAGGTGTGAAGGTCCATAACGCCGGCCAGAGTGTCCCGGGAGAACTCGGCGATCTCGGCTGCCTGGATGCACCGGTCGTATGCATCACGGAAGTAGGGGACCGTCTCCTTTCTGATGAGGCTCGACTCCCGGCTCGCAAGCGAGCCGAGGACCTCGCGTGCCGGCACGACTGCCCTCCGGATGGCCACAAGATCCTCCTTGAGCGCGTAGATCCGCTTCAGGGCAAGCGGGTCTGCAAACGCCAGGACTTCGCCCTGGAGGTCTTCCACCCTGTCGTCGACCTGGTCGAGGATAGCAAGGTATACGCTCACGATGGCATCGAGGAGCATATAGACGAGGAAGTCAGGCCCTGCGCTCCGGAGGGCGCTCTGCTCGTTGTGGAGTTTCTCCCTGACCTTGTCGAAGATATGGAAGGGCTGCTCACGGAACGTTATGACGTAGTTCTCCCCGAAGACCATGCTGACCTGCTCGCTTGCTATGCCACCGCCTTCGACCGAGAGCATCCTTACGATGACGGCGAGGTAACTCCCGAACTCCTCCATCTTCGGTCGCTGGTCCGGAACCGTGATGTCCTCCATCGTGAGCGGGTGGATGCCCGCCTGCCTGCCGAGCTCCACGAGTTCGTCATGCTCCGGAACCCCGACAACGTCAATCCAGGTGACCGTCTGACGGCTGATCCACGACCAGGCCTCGGTGAGTTCGATGCACTCCCTCTCCTCAAGGTGGTCTTTGGTGTAGTCGATCACCCGGATCGAGAGTTTTTCACAGGATTTTTCCGGCTGCATTCCTTCCTCCCGGGCGCAATCACCCCCTCCGCCGTGCACACTCCCCAACAAGCCATCCGGCGAGCGCCCTTACCGCCACCCGCGCCGGGCTATCCTCCGGGATCCCGACGATCGGCGTCCCGGCGAGATCGGCATCCCCTACGCCCGGGTCTTCCGGGATCCGGGCGATGAGGGGTATATCGCCACCGGCAGCAGCAACGTTGCGGTCCCGGTTGATGACGAGGTAAACCCGGTCCCGCGAGAGCCCGAGCGCCTCCGCGAGGTTCCGGATGCGGCTGGCGGTCCGCATCCCCCGGGCGCCCGGGTCGCTCGTGATCAGGAGGATATCCGGACTCCTGACGGTCCCCCGCGCGATATGCTCCATCCCCGCCTCGGAGTCCACGATGACGAGCCGATAGCCGCGCTCGAGCGTCTCGATGCACTCGGTGAGGAGGGCGTTTGGGAAACAGTAGCATCCCGACCCCTCGGGGCGCCCCATGGCGAGAAGATCATAGCCCTCTGCCTCAACAAGCGCCCTGTGGAACCGGTACCTGACATAGCCCATCCGGTCCATTCCGGGCGGGATGCTCCGGGTGAAGGCCTCCTCCCGCATGCTCCCGAGCGTCTCCGTGACTGCGACCCCCAGGGCCTCGTGGAGGTTCGTGTTCGGGTCGGCGTCTACGGCAAGGACCGGCCGCTCGCCGGCCGCAACCAGCGCGTCGATTAAGAGCGCCGCGATCGTCGTCTTCCCGGTCCCACCCTTCCCTGATATGACGACGGTACAGGGCCGGATCACGGCTCTTCACCCCGGAGACGGCGCGAGAGCAACGCTGTCGCTTCCATGATCGCGGCGGCCTCCTGCTCGCCGGCGTTCCGAATCCCGCAGGTCGGCGTGATCAGGGACTGGCGGTCGAAGAGGTCGGGGTCGATGGTCTCTGTCGCCTTGGCACGGATATCCCGGAACCGGGCAAAGAGCGAATCGGAAGTCTCGGCCGCAAAGACAGCGTAGTCAGCAGGGACGACTCCCCACGCCACCACGCCCCCGGTCTCCATGTAGCGAGCGACGTCGTCGGCGTAGAGCAGGAACTCCCGGGCGTAGGTCCAGGCGTCGATCGAGACCACGGCCGGTGCAAGTCCGAGGACGAATCCCCAGTCAGTGTTGGCGCAGCAGTGGATTCCAAGCCCCCCTCGAGGAGATCGGCGATATCCCCGAAGGCGGATGCCGCGACCCCGGGATCCACCGGGACGACCCCTGAACCGAGCGACGCAAGATACGGCTCACTGAGCACCACCAGGGTCGCGCGTGCGCCCATTCGCTCCCGCATCGCTTCCTCACACCACCGGGCCCGCAGCGCGAGAAGTTTCCCGAGCAGATCGGCGTATTCGGGATCGTAGAGGATGGGCCGGCGTGTCTCGTCCACCACCTGCATCCCGAAGGTCACCGGGCCGGTCACCTGGCACTTGACAAGAAGGGCATCCGAGAGGTCGCGCCCCATCATCGCGTGGAACCCCGACCCGTAAGCCTCGCCGACCTGGTAGGGCTCAGCGTTCCCCTCGAGGTAGTCGAGGAGAACCTGCTCCATCGCCTCCGAGGGGTCGGCGCCCCGGTCGACCGTGAGCCTGCCCTCCCGGACTACCCCGCCCGGGAGGTGCTCAGAATCGGCAAAGACGATCGACTCAAGGAGGCCCCGGTTCGGCAGGGTGGGGATGAAGGGGATCTCCGGGAAGATCGCGAGCACCGCCCGGCACGCCGCATCCGGGTCGCGATGGGGGAGCGCCCCCACACCGGTTGCGCGGAGTTCCGGGGACGGGATCATGCCTGCCACGCCCCTCACCCCTGCCTTGCCCGGCACGCCTCAAGCATCTGCTGCACGTGCGGGAAGAGCGCGAGATCGGTGTGCGGCAGGAAGCAACTCGATGTGTAGCGGTCCATGAAGGACGGCTCCGTGTTCAGCTCGATGTAGGTGATCCGGAGAGCAATCCCGTCGAGCGCCTTCCGCCGCTCCCGGTTGACCAGGGCGATGTTCGCGCCGGTGATCGCCCCGTTCCCGATGTTTTCGACCCGCTCCAGGGGAACCTCAGGTATCAGTCCGATGGTGATAGCGTTCTCTTTATTGAGGTAGTTCCCGAACGCCCCCGAGAAGTAGATCCTGCCGATATCGCGGGGCGTAAGACCCGCCGCATCGAGGAGCGTCATGCAGGCCCCGTGGATAGCCGCCTTGCTCATGATCAGGTTCCTGATGTCATTCTCGGTGATGACGATATCCTTCCCTATTGATGTCTCCTTCTTCCAGGCCACCACGAACTCAGGGTGGTACGGCCCCTTCCTGACCCGCGGATGGTCGATCTCCAGGTTGATCTGTCCTGTTCGGTCGATGACGCAGGCGCGGATCAGTTCTGCAATCAGGTCGATGAGGCCTGAGCCGCAGATTCCCCGCGGCCGGATGCCATTGATCGTCGAGTAGGACGGCGTGAGGGTGTCTGCATCGATCCGGACCCGCTCGATCGCGCCCGGGTTTGCCCGCATACCAAAGAGCACCTCCCCGCCCTCGAGGGCCGGGCCGGCCGCGCCCGCGCAGGAGAGCATCCAGTCGCGGTTGCCAAGCACTGCCTCGAAGTTTGTGCCGATGTCAACCATGAGCGAGACCTCGTCGCGGTCTGCCATCCCCGACGCCAGGATATCGGCGATGATGTCGCCGCCGATGAAGTTCGAGACCGCCGGGAAGGTGTAGACCCCGGCGTTCCGGTGGGCCGCGATCCCGATCCGCCCGGCGGCCGTCGAGAGCATCCGCCGCACGACAGGGATGTAGGGCTCGGCGATCATGTAGGAGGGGTCGATCCCGAGGAGGAGGTGGGTCATCACCGTGTTTCCGGCGATCACCACCTCAAAGATCTCCTCAAGATCGATCCCCCCGGCATCGGAGGCAGATTTCAGGGATTCATTGATGCTCTCCGCCGCAAGTTGCTGCAGCCGGGAGAGACCGCTCTTCCGGGCGAAGTTCACCCTGGAGAGGATATCCTCGCCGCAGGAGATCTGGCGGTTGTAGTTGGACGCCGTAGCAAGGACCCGGCCGTCGGTGAGGCTCCTGATATAGGCCACGACCGTGGTGGTCCCGAGGTCCACGGCCGCCCCGTAGAGCCGGCCTGTGGTGTCGCCCTCGTCCACGTTGAGCAGGCGGTAGCCCCCGGGCACCAGGGCGACCGTGCCGGTCACGTGCCACCCGCTCCGGCGGAGCACCTGCGGGAGGTAGCAGAGGACCTCGAGCGGTGCGTATATACGGTTGGGGGGCGGGCCTTCCTGACCTTCGATCCCCTCCAGCAGGCGGGCGAGGTCGGGGGTGGTGTCGTCGAGGGACGGGGGCGTGAGATGGACCTCGTACTTCCAGACGGCGGGTTTTAACGGGACCTCCTTCATGCCCGGGATCTCCACGAGGATCTTCTGCTCCTGGATGAGCGACTCTGCCGGGACCTCCACACGGACATCCCCGACGATGGTTGCCCGGCAGGCAAGGCATGCCCCGCTGGCGATCTCGTTATTTGAGAAGAACCTGCGGCAATCCTCAATATCGAATGATACTGTGCCGTCTTTGATGAAGACAAGGCACTTACCGCACTTTCCCTGCCCGCCGCAGACCACGTTCATAGGGAGGCCGGCTGCACGCGCCGCGTCAAGGATGGTCGTGCCGGAGGGCACGACCGCCTTCCGGTAGCCCGGGAGGAACGTCGCGGTCGGCATCAGACCACCCACTCCTTCTCCAGGTACCCGGCGAGTTCGGCCGCATCCCGGGGGCCGACCATCACCTTCCAGCCGGTCGCATCCTCGATCTTCCCGGAGAGGGGAGCGGCGTAACCAGGGATGATGAGCAGCCTGTGGTTCACCAACTCGGGGGCGCGGAAGTTCCGGAGCGAGTCTGCGACGAGGGTCTCTGTCAGTTTTCCGCCAGCGACGGCCGTAAGGACCGAGAGGCCTTCGGTGTCCACAACGAAGAGGTAGGAGGGTATCCGGGACGCCTCGAGGTAGCCGAGCAGCGTGAAGTAGGTGAGCGAGAAGTTCACCGTGAGGAGGACCGGGGCGCCGCGCCCGGGCTCGTTGACCGGGTAGAGCCCGGGCGTTACCTGGATGGGTTTCTGCGGGTCGGTGTAGATGTTCTGCCGCAGGGTGAGCGCCGCTTCTACGGAGGCAGAAGGGAGCGGGGGACGACGATGATCCCGGCGTACTTCAGGATCCCTGCCGCAAGGGCTGCATCGGTCTCCCCCAAGGGTGTTGTGTCGAGGAAGATGGGATAGCCGAGCGCAGGTTCGGTCCGTCCGATGGCGGCCTTCCTGATCTCAGTCGCGGCAGCGATATAGTCCCGGAGTGACCGCGGAGCGGGATCGAGCATGAGGTCTGAAACTCCGGCATCCGCGCAATTCCCGGCGAGGGCTGTGAGCCCTGCGGGGTCGGCAGCCCGCACCGCGAGCGGGCAGCCGTAACGTTTCGCGAGCGCGACGATATCCTGCCAGTTCTCTTCGGTTGCGGCGTGGACCAGCGGCCGGTAGTGCCCGGCGACCGCGAGAGCAGCCTCATGGGATACGGGGTCGCTAGCGATCAGCACCAGGGGGAGGGCACTCCCGCCCCCGGCCAGCGCCACGGTCTCGGCGAACCGGTCGGGAGATCCGCTCTCGTCTCTGACCGCAACCCCGGTCAGGACGAGGTCCATCCCCACCCGGTGGACGACCCTCTCCCTGACTGTCTCCACGATGGAGCGCACCTGCTCCTCCGGCCAGGTGTCTGAGACCTGCACCATGATCCCGGGTGGGTGGTAGAAGGTCTTCTCATGCCGGAAGAGGACGAACTCCTCCCCGACAGCAACCGACCGCTCGCCCACGCCGACCTCGACAAGCCGGACAGGCGGCCGGGTCGCCCCGCCGAGCAGGGCTTTCGTCCCGGAATCGAGGTCAGGACAGGCCTCGACCTCCACCTTCCCGGTGGCGAGTTTCATCGCGAAGGCAAGGCAGGTGGGATACCCACACTTCTTGCAGTTCGTCTTCGGGAGAAGTTTGTAGATCTCGAGCGCCTTCATCGCCGGTTCACCTCCAGGACTTCCCGGAGTTTCTTCACGGACAGAGGATGGCGGACGCAGACAATCGATGCGCCGGCCACGAATGCGGAGTAGGCGGTGTAGAACTCCCAGGCGACCGCCATCGCGTCCCGATCCGCCGGTGCGGCCTCCCGCACCTCACGGACCGAGAGGGTATCGGCGGGAGCGCTGATCATCGGCATCGCGAGGTCCGCATCCCCGGCGAGGCCAGCGAGACGTACCCGCTCCATCACCGAGTAGGAGTACTCAAACCCGTAACCGAGCGCTCCCGTGTAGGGGTCGATCACGATCCGGTCCCTTGGTATGCCGGTCTCGCGGAGGAGGATGTTCAACTGCTTCGCGAGGTTGATGTCGATGGGCGACTGGGCGATCACCGCATGACCGTAGGCCAGCGCCGCTGCGGCGACGCTCCGGTAGCGGTCGGCCTCCGCGGTCCCGAGGAGGAGCCGCTCACCCTCTCCCGCCTCCCCGCACCGCCTGAAGACCTCGCTGTCGAGTTCCGGCTCGCTGCTCCCCTCCACGATCAGGGGCCGGATCGTCGCCGCAAGCACCTGGTCCATCGTCGTGGCAATCTCCCCGAACGCATCAAACCTCCGCTGCTTCGTGCTCGTGAAGTTCAGCCGCACGAGGTCGGCACCGTAGGTGCGCTCCGCAGCCCGTGCCCACTCGTCAGGGTTATTTGCGAGGTCGCCCACATAGTCGCGGACCACGGGCGGCGAGAACCGGGGGTCGTCACAGACCTCAAGCGCCACGAGGAGCCGATCCGGCCTGTTCCCCAGGAACGGGAGATCCCGCTCGCCCCCGATCACGTAGGAGACCTCCCGGGTCCCTCCTTCGGCCCGGGTGGCGCCGAGGCGAACCTCCCTGACCTCCGATCCCGGTTCACTGCTGTTGGTCACGCATCATCCCTCCCCTAGATCAGCGGCCTCATACCAAGCGCGGGGTGGCCGACACGCTCAAGGAACTCGATCAGGTCTTCGATCGTCGGTGCCGAGACCTCGTCTGCGATCTTCTCAAAGAGGTCAGGCATCCCCCGCTCAGCGAGTTTCGCCCGCAACCGGTCCCCGAGTTCCTCCTTTAAGGAGGACGGCATCCAGACCACCCGCACGATGCCGTTCTCGGCCTGGAGGAACCGGTCGCTTAAGATGTAGTTCTTCGATATGCCGACAAACCCCGGCGTCTGCGCACCACCCCCGATCGTCCCGGCGAGCGTTGAAAAGGTCATCCCGAGCGGCGTCTCTCCGGGGAAGTCGCGGCTGACGATCAGGATCCCGTTCACCTCAGGGACGACGGCCGCGATACACTCGAAACACCCGCAGGCCGTCATAGGGTTCTCAAGCATGCTGTAGAGGGAGATCCGGTCGACCTCGCCGCGGGACGCCTTCTTCACGAACCGGTTCACCCCCAAAAACTCCCCGAGGACCGCATCGACCACCTCTCCCTTCTCGACCGGCTGGTTCGCCCCGGCGGGAGAGATCTCGTGAGCGATCCTGGCGTCGAGCCAGGTGATCGCTCCGCAGAGCGCCGGCCTCTCCGGCGTGATGACGCAGACGTGGTTTGGGGCGAACGTCTGACAGAGGGTGCAGGAGTAGAAGGTCTCCACGTCCTCGTCCTTCATGCCGGCGATCCGCTCGTCCCGCCGGGCGTAGATCTCCCGCGCCTCCGGGAGCATCTCCCGGACCTTCTGCCCGTCGGTGACCAGCGTCACCTGAACCGCGTCGACGTGCTCCGGGAACTCCAGCTTGAACTTGTGGGCGAGCAGCGTCCCGATATCCCGGATCCTGACGCCTTTTGCCACCGCATCCTTCGAGAGTCGGACCCAGATGAGGTCCCGCTGGGCGACGTGCCAGGACCCCTCGCCGTAGTTGACGAACGTGTGGATCCGTCGCTCAAGCACCGGTTCGTAATCTGCCTTCATCCTCGCGCCGGCGACGTCTACCAGGATCGCGAGCGGGAGGGCGGCGCCCTCCGGGATATCGTCCACCTCCGGCCCGAGGACAGTGACCGCACCATCCTTTACCTCCTCCCGGGGCCGCATTCGGAGGAGTTCAAAGGCCGGGGTCCGGCCGCCGCCGAACTCCACGTACATCTCCTCCTTGCGGATGCTCTTTCCCTCAAATGCGGGCGAGCAGGCCATAGGGATCGGGATCGCCGTGACCGTGACCCGGATACCCCGGAGATCCATTCCGGTCCGGACGGCGTCGGCGGGGGCGACCGGGACCCAGGCTCCCCCCTCGTAGGTGCCGCCAGCCGCGAGGATCGGTATCCCGAGCGCCCGGAGAGCGTCGACAAACGCAATCTCTTCGTCAGTGAGACCAGGAAATGCGACCACGAACGCCTTTGCCCGCTCCGCGGCGTACCCAAGCAGGGACTGGACGTCTCCCGGCTGAACTCCTCCAAACATCATAGCGACCCGAGCGATGATGTCGGCGAAGTGGATGCCGTGAGCGCTCTGCGGCCCGAGCGGCACCAGGCGGTAATCCAGCCCCAGGCGGACGCCGGCACCGGAGAGCGCCTCCACGACTCCTCCGGCAAGGAACGTGAGCAGGTACTTCTCCTGCATCTCCCGGCAGACGGCCGCCGCAGCATCGGGGTTCTCCGGCGTCCCGACGAGGAGGCCGAGACCGGTGACGCTCCCGTCGACCAGGGTGTAGCCGAGCCGTCTGAGGACCGTGTCTGGGATGAATCCAGTGTAGGGGCTCGCGACACCGCCCCCGGCGGCCATCAGGCACTCGCAGGCGATGAGGAGGTTGTTGCCGGACTGCCTGTACGCCTCCCGCGCCCCGTCCGCGTCCCGCACGGCAATCCCGGTGACGGCGTAGGTCACGGGAAGAGCGTATGCCGTGTCCGCGTAGGCGAGCCGCCCGACGAGCGCTCGCATTCTCGCGTCCAGTGCGGTGCGTCCGCGCTCTATCGCCGCATCAACAGTATCCATAATGGTACCTTCGGTAGGTGGGATTCATCGCATGGAGTATAAAATATCACTGCCAGACGGGGTGGTATGCCAGGTTCCGGTTCAGACCCCGGCCATGAACGGCGCTTGCGTGGTGATGCCATCGCTCTCTTCGACCGCGCAGAGATCCGGCTGATAATCGTGTTCTAGGGCAGACAGCGCGGGCCCCCAGACTCCTCCGAAAGGTAAAATTACCGACCCTGCCTAATAACCAATAGAGATCTCCTGTCGGGCACCGATCCAGGAGAACCCGGCGGATCCCGGAGGACAGCACTCATGAGCGAATATCAGGATAAATTCAGCAAAATCATCGACCTCCTTGAAGACCAAGCGCCGCAGGGCCTCTCCATCTCCGCAATCGCGCGTGAACTCGGGATGAACCGCGCCACTGTCTCCAAATACCTCGAGATGCTCCAGTCGAGCGGGGACGTGAGCATGCAGCGATTCGGAAGATCTAAATTGTATACCCCGGCACAGCGGGTTCCGCTCTCGGAACTCTTTGACCGCCTCTCAAACGCGATCGTCATCCTGGATGCAGACCTCCATATCCTCATGGTGAACACGAGTTTCATCAAGACTCTCGGCATCCACCGGGAGAGAAACCTTATCGGCACTTCCCTCTTCGACTTAAACCTCCGTATATTCTCGGATCCAGCTATCAGGAGGAACATCGAGAGAATCAGGCAGTCCGGGACCTACCTCGCCGAGATGCAGCATATCGAGGACAGCACGAACCACATCTACCTCCTCGAGTTCGCCCCGACCGTCTCCCACGTGGGGAAGCCGGGGATCATGATCAGCCTCCGGGACATCACGGCATGGAAGAACGCCGAAGCGGCCCTGAAGAATTCGGAGAAGAAGATCAGGACGATCTTTGAGACGGTTCCGAGCGGGATCATCCTCTTTACGGCCGAGGGCGTTATCCTCAACGCGAACCGTGCGTCCCTGGAGATCCTCGGCCTGCGGAGTTTTCAGGAACTGATGAGCGGGAACATCTTTGATATCTCCTGCTATAAGGGGAAGGTTCTCGAACTGATCCGGCAGGGGAAGGTCGCCGAGACGGAGCTTGCCTGCGACTTCGACCGGCTGAGGCGTGAGCAGCGGATCCCAAGCACACGATCGGGTATCGCCTACTTCGACGTCGTCTTCACACCGATCACCCTCGACGGCGGGGGTGTCCCGCACGAGTTTGCCATACTCTTCAAGGATGTCACGACGGAACGGCTGGCACGGAAGGAACTGGCCTTCAAAGAGACCCGTTACCGGTCGTTCTTCGAGAACACCTGCAACGGTGTCCTGATCTACGAACCGATCAACGATGGAGGCGAATACATCTTCAAGGATGTCAACCGTGCAACCGAGAAGATTCTCCAGATGAAGAAGCAGGACCTGATCGGGAGAAAACTCTTTGAGGTCTTCCCCGACCTCCCCGACCCCGACGTCCGCGACGCTCTTATCCGCGTTCTGAAGACCGAAAAACCTGAGTTCCTGCTGCCGCTCCAATACCGGAAGGGGGAGGACTCTCCCTGGATCTGGCATTACATATTCAAACTGCCCTCCGGAGAGATCGCGTCCTTCATGATAGATGTATCGGATGCTGTCCGGAAGGATGCCGGAGCACCGCTCCAGGCATGTAGCGCGCGTGGGAAACACTCACGGGACAGGGCAGGTTCTAGTCTCTCCTGATGGCGAATCCTCAGGGGTTTTTTCAGAACGCGCATGAGCCGGGAGGCAGGACTCTTGCCCGATCGTCGTTGTGTTCGTGAGGACACTTATATATGGACTGTTCCCCGAGAGGCAATAAAAATATGAGAAAGGAATGCCGGTTCCACCCCTAAACTCCCTTGGAGAGGCTTCCTGCCCGCCCCTCTCCATTCACATGGTATAAATCAAAGGGGTTAACCAACGTTCATCAGATAAAAACCATTCCCTTATTGATTAACGTTGCACTGTTCAGGCGCCTTCCCGCCTGTCCGCGCACTCTGCGACACCAAATGTACAAACAGCGCCATATCGGGGCTTCGCTCTGAGATTAAAGGGATTTGATATGGTTAGAATCCGGGGGAGGCTGCAGTATCGCCCGATATCCTCTCCAGCCGTCCGGGATATTGTTCAACAATAAACGATACCTATATTTGCAGATACGATTACTATTCCAATTGTGGACTATTAGTCCACGCTCAAAGGATCGGAAGAGAGACCTTGATGGGGTAGGACGGCTGTGGTCCGCTACACCACAGATAAGCGGAACTGGATGTGCGGGCCCCAGCTACCGTACCAGCGTCTTCGTATGCGCTGGTAACGTATCAAGATTTGGGTAGGCGTACCCCGGGATAGGTAACTCTGCCGATTATCAGGAGACCAGTAGCATGAAGACACAAATCGGTTATTTTGCATCCGTGGAGCAGTACCGCCCCATGGATGCGCTCGAACAGGCAATCAGAGCAGAGAAGGTCGGTTTCGACTCAGTCTGGGTAGATGACCACTTCCACCCCTGGTACCACGACAACGCGCAGTCGGCGCAGGCCTGGGCCTGGATGGGCGCGGCGCTCCAGGCTACCAAGAAGGTGTTCATCTCGACCTGTATCACCTGCCCGATCATGAGGTACAACCCTGCAATCGTCGCGCAGACGTTTGCCACCCTCAGGCAGATGTACCCCGGGCGGGTCGGTGTTGCCGTGGGCGCCGGCGAGGCGATGAACGAGGTGCCGGTGACCGGCGAATGGCCGAGTGTCCCGGTGCGCCAGGACATGACCGTTGAGGCGGTCAAGGTCATGCGGATGCTCTGGGAGAGCGATAAGCCCGTCACGTTCAAGGGCGACTACTTCACCCTCGACAAGGCGTTTCTGTACACCAAACCTGATGACGAGGTTCCGCTCTACTTCAGTGGCATGGGGCCCAAGGGTGCAAAGCTCGCCGGCATGTACGGCGACCACCTCATGACCGTTGCAGCCGCCCCGTCAACCCTCAAGAACGTCACCATCCCCAAGTTTGAGGAAGGCGCCCGTGAGGCAGGGAAGGACCCGAGCAAGATGGAGCACGCCATGCTCATCTGGTACTCGGTCGACCCTGACTACGATAAGGCGGTCGAGGCCCTCCGGTTCTGGGCAGGATGTCTCGTCCCCTCGATGTTCAAGTACAAGGTCTACGACCCGAAGGAGGTTCAGCTCCACGCGAACCTTGTCCACTGTGACACCATCAAAGAGAACTACATGTGTGCCACAGACGCTGAAGAGATGATCAAGGAGATCGAGCGGTTCAAGGAAGCGGGTATCAACCACTTCTGCCTCGGAAACTCCAGCCCGGACGTAAACTTCGGCATCGATATCTTCAAGGAGGTTATCCCTGCCGTCAGGGACTGAACCGGGTTAGCCCGGGACGTCCCCTTTTCAGCGGGAGATACAATGGAAGACCGAAACATCGCCCGGCTTATCGAAGAGGGTGTCATCTTCTCCCCTGCGCAGGGAGCGGGTGGACTCCCGCCGTGGTACTCAAACCCTGGGTGGACTGGTGTCGCCCTGGCAGACCTGGCGTCGGGGACAGACACTAAGGATGCGTTCTCTTCCCACCTCGTCAGGGTGCAGAAGGGCTGTGAGGTTTCAAGCCATCTTCACGAGAGCCAGTGGGAGTGGAACGTCATCCTCGACGGGCACGGGAGGATCCTTCTTGACGGGAGGGAGGTCCCCTTCAAGCCCGGGGATACCTTTACCACGCCGCCGGGCGTCCGCCACGCCGTCGTTGCCGATGAGGGAGACGTCGCCCTGCTGGCAGTCTTTGTCCCCGGTCCGAAGTGACGGCCGGGGAAAACAGCCTCATTCTTCCCGATACCGCAGCTCCGCGCCCGGAATATCCGGGTGCGGGGTCTCCTCTCCCGTTACCACACACCTCAACGCCAAAGAGCCGGATACTCCACCTGCCGGCCGATGGAGTGAACCCGGGATTGCCCAAAACGGCGGCCGGGAGCACCATCATACCCACCCCTTTTTTCTAAAGTAGAGGAGCATTATGCCTGCGACGGCGATCATCAAGGCGAGTGCTGAAGGATATCCCCATGGATGTGCAAGTTCAGGCATATGTGCAAAGTTCATACCGTAGACCCCGGCGATGAAGGTGAGCGGGATGAAGATGGTGGCGATGATCGTGAGGACCTTCATGATCTCGTTCGTCCGGCTGCTCTGGGTCGAGAGGTAGACGTCGAGGGTTCCCGACATCATATCCCGGTAGGTCTCCACGGTCTCGGCGACCTCTATGGTATGGTCGTAGACGTCGCGGAAGTAGGCGCGTGTCGATTCCTGGATCAGGGACGACTCCCCCCGCTCAAGTTCCGCCACCACGTCGCGGAGAGGCCAGGCAGACCGCCGGAGGGCGATCAAGGAACGCTTTAGGGCGTATATTGCCTGGAGGGTCCTCCTGTCGGGATCCGCCACCACCTCCTCCTCGACCGCCTCGATGCGTTCCCCGAAGTCCTCGATCACAGTGAAATACCCGTCAACGACTGCGTCAAGCAGCACGTAGAAGAGGTAATCCGGTCCCTCGCTCCGAAGCCTCCCTGCCCCGGTCCGCAGGCGCTCCCGAACGCGAAGAAAGACGTCACCCGGCTGCTCCTGGAACGACGCGACGTAACCTTCCCCTAGTACCAGGCTGACCAGTTCGCTCACAAACTCACCATCGCCGTTCGGGGAGAGCCTCCGAATCGCAACGTAGAGATAATCGCCATAATCTTCGATCTTCGGGCGCTGGCGGGTGTTCGCGATGTCCTCAAGCGTCAAGGGGTGGATCCCGATGGCATCTCCGATTGCCTGAAGCATCCCGGCATCGTGGATGCCGTCAACATCGATCCACGTGACTGTCGGGGGTGTGGTAGGGGCCGGGATCTCGGCGGGTCGGGTGGCAGTCCGCTCGTCGAGGTGCGAGGCGTCGTAATCGACGATCGTGACGGTAACCTGTCGTGCTCGGGAAGTGTTGGTATGGATGGACCTCTCTAGGGCCGACTCCTGTCCTCCTCTCTCGTTCTCACGCGGACTCATCGGATATATCGTTCAAATGGTCGTCTAAAAAGTGGGGTGATCCCGGATCACCGCTTTAATCCCTCACTTACTCTCTCGTCTTCTCTCTTTGCCTTCGCTGCGGCGCGTCCAATCAGGATCACCACGATCACCGCGATGATGGTCACGACGATGGCGTACACCAGCATCGCAACGAGCGTGCTCTGTTCACCGAAGATGAGTGAGAAGAGTTCCTGGATGGCGCCGTTCCATGCGAGAGCGGCGACCAGTCCGAATGCAGCCGTGACTAGGGCCGCAATTTTGTCAATAATCTCAGCCTTGAGCGACATGCAATCCCTCCAATGGGAGGAAAGCACGGTCGGTAGTATAATACTTTCGGGGGCGGGCGCCTGCTGTGTGCCGTTGGGGGGGGCGTTCCCGGCGAGCGGGTTTCTTCTCCCACGATCGAGTCCCGTAAGTCCGGCCTCACATCACTTTCACCCCGGGCACCCAAACAACATTGATGTCAGCCGTCGACGTTATAACGCAATGGATACCCTCGACGACTGGTTCCCGTACCGGGAGTACCGGCCACACCAGCGCAAGATGCTCGAAGTGGCGGCGTCTGTCGCGCGCGACGGCGGCATCGCCATGATTGATGCACCGACCGGGAGCGGCAAGTCGAGTGTGGTCTCCGCGCTCCTTGCAGAGAGCCGGGGACGGAAAGTGCTCGTCGCCGTGAGGACTATCAGTCAACTTGCCACATTCATGCGCGAGCTCGATCTCATCCGGAAGAAGCGTGGCGGCCTCAAGTTTGCCTACCTCATCGGCAAGTCCGGCATGTGCCCGCTTGGCGGCGAGGGGGACGTTTACCGGCGGTGTGAGGGCGTCAAGGCCTTCTCGACGGCGCTGATGCGGGAGCGAGCGCAGAAAGGATCGCTCGTTCCGGCAAACGACCGCCAGATAAAACAGCAGATTCGGAAGATGGATCCGGACCACCCGCTTATCTGCCCGTACTTTATTCAAGGCAAATCGTTTGTTGAGACCGGAGACGCCGGGCTGAAGATGGTCCCGTCGGCTGCCCTGCGCGTCCGGGCCGAGCGGGTGAGCACCGAGTTGATCTGGCCTGACCAACTTGCCGAGTTTTGCGGCAATATCTGCCCGTACGATACGATGATGCACGCTGCCCGGGATGCCGATGTGGTGCTCGTGAACTTCTACCATCTCTTTGATGATACCATCCGGGAGCAGCTCTACCAGTCGCTCGGAGTTGAAGGGCACGATGCCATGCTGCTCATCGATGAGGCCCACAACTGTGGCGACGTTGTCCAGAGCATCGAGAGTGTGACGATCGAGGAGCGCGATATCGTCCAGGCCGAACACGAACTTGCCGGGCGACGCCGGTCCCAGCATCAGGCGGACGCGATCAGTCAGATCCTGCCGCAGATCACTCGATTCATGGAGGCGCTTAAAGCCTCGCTTGAGGCTGAGGACTGGTTTGATCCTGCCATCTTCCAGCGGATGGTCCTCTCCGGCACGCTCTATCGGCGCATGGAGGATGTCGTTGACGACCTCCTCAAGATCAGTGAGGGGATCCGTGAGAAGAACATGCAGGCGGGCGAGTTCAGGGAGAGCGCGATCGAGCGGCTGACCGAGTTCTTCTACCGGATCTTCCGGTCCGCTTCCGACCCTGCCTACCTTACGGTCTACCGGAAGGATGACGATGGCACAGTGGCGCTTGAGGTGCGAAACATCGACCCGAGCAACAAACTCCAGGAGATCGCCCAGGCGCATGCCTGCTGCGTCCTGATATCCGGAACACTCTCCCCCATCGAGAGTTACCGCCGCTACTATTTCGGCGATCTCCCCGTCACGACGCTATCGCTCCCGAACTCATTTCCTCCGGAGAACCGCCGCATCTTCTGTGCCAGCGATATCACCACTGCCTACTCAATGCGCCGGGACGCTCAGAACCTTGCCCGGACTGAGGACTACATCCTCACGTTTGCCCGCCTTCCAGGCAACCTTGCGTTCTACTTCCCGTCGTACGACCTGCTCAACACATTTGCAGACCGATGCGCCCCAAGAATCAGGGGCAAGCAGATCTATGTCGAGCCCAAGGATCCCGCCGCAGCCGCGGCGATGCTCCGGGAGTTCATGGGTCTTCCGGGGACTGGCCGCTCTGGCGTTCTCTTTGCAGTCTGCGGCGGGAAATGGAGCGAGGGCCTGGACTACCGGGGTGAGATGCTCTCTGGAGCGCTTGTCATCGGTCTTCCGCTTGCTCCGTTCAACCGCGTCCGCCGGATGGTTATCGACTACTTTAAGATGAAGTTCGGTGAGGAGGGTGAGTTCATCAGTTACACCCTCCCGGCAATCAACCGTGCCCTGCAGGCGCTCGGGAGAGTGCTCCGGACGCCAGAGGATCGGGGTATTCTCGTCCTTGGAGAGAAGCGGTTCCTTGAGCCCCGGGTTCACGCCGGGTTGCCGCCGTGGATGCAGGGGGAGATGACCGCGTGCACCATCGACGTCTTCAAAATGGAGGCAGGTAGATGGCGATCGTGACCGGGTCGTGTCGATTTGGCCTATGGTACGTCCATGTGGCATGGCAGGGCGACCTCGTCTACCGGGTACGGTTTGCCCCCACGGGAGTACCGGGTCCAGTTCCCGAGGTGATCCTGCGTTACTGTGCCGGACAGCCGGCAGATCCCACCTCGCTTCGGAGTATCGCAACCGAGGGGGACTCGACCTTTGCGAGGATCTATCGTGCCGTCTGTGCGGTTCCTTATGGTGAGACCGTCACCTACGGCGATATTGCCCGGGTTGTCGGGACCGCACCCCGGGCAGTCGGATCGGCAATGGCAAGAAATCCAACCCCGCTCGTGGTGCCCTGCCATCGGGTCGTTGCAAAGACCGGGCTAGGCGGGTTCTCTCCCGACTTGTCAATCAAGGAAGCATTGCTCGAGATGGAGCGTCGGGTGTCGGGGCGCTCCACACCGCAGAGGAGAGGAGTTAACAGGTAACTCCGCCATAGTATATTGGAATGAAGATCGCAGTCCTGGGTGCAGGGGCGGTCGGCCTGACCGTTGCCGCAAAATTGTCCCGTGTCGCGGAGGTCCATGCCGTTGCCAGGAGGCGGCATGCCGACGCGATACGTGAACGGGGTTTTCTGCTGACTGGAATCTGGGGGGAGGGTACATACCGCTTCAGCTGTTCTGACGACCTGCCGAGCGCATGGCAGGAGGCAGACTACTACATCATCACCTCAAAATCGACCGATACCGAGGCGATATGCCGCCAGTTTGCTGATGCTATCAAGGGGCGCGAGGTCGTGAGCCTCCAGAACGGGATCGGAAACGAGGAGATCATCGGGCGGTTCACCGACCGGATGATCGGCGGCATGATCATCACCGGGTTCGAGTGGCGGGGCGATGCATCGGTCCATGTCTCGGTCGAGGCGGCGCCTATGAAACTGGGGCGGTATCCATCCGGCACTGACGAAGCAGTCGAATCCCTTGCGGCCCTCATCAGGAAGGCCGGCATCAAGGCGGAGGCGACCGATAGTATCAGGGCCGATATATGGTCGAAGACTCTCTATAACTGCGCATTAAACCCGCTGGGCGCTGTGATGAATGTCCCTTACGGTGCGCTCACCGATCCGCATGCCTGGACGATCGTCACCGAGATCGTCAAGGAGGCCTATCGGGTGGTTGATGCCGAGGGTGTCTCCCTTCCCTGGAAGACGCCGGAGGCGTACTTAGAGTATCTCCGGACCCGTCAGCTCCCGGCGACGGCCGCCCATCATTCGTCGATGCTTCAGGACCTCTCCCTCGGACGGAGAACGGAGATCGATTTCATGAACGGCGCGATAGTGACTTTCGCCCGGAAACACGGAATCGATGCACCCTATAACTCCTGTATCGCTGAATTGATCCGTTTCCGGGAACGTCTCTAAAGGTAGTGCGGTATGCGGTCTGCGATTGTTCTCGTTGGAGGTGCGGCACGGCGTGCTGGTGGACGGGAGAAGTATTTCTTCACGTTCCAGGGCAAGACGTTCATCGAACGTCTCATCGATACTCTGCGGGAAGTAGTGGACGAGATTGTGGTAGTTGCACGCGACCCCGAGCAGTGCGAACGATTTAGCCACCTCCAGGGCGTCAGGTGCACATCGGACATCCGGCAGGGTCTTGGTCCCATCGGCGGCCTGCATGCGGGAACACTCGCAGTACATGGCGAGTATATCTTCGTTGCCGCCTGTGATATGCCCTGTGTTCACCCGGGAGTGGTGGAGATGCTCTTTGATGCTGCAGTCGGGTACGATGCTGCCATTCCCAGCTGGAACGCCGATATGCTCGAGCCGCTCCATGCGGTCTACCGACGTAGTGCGTTGATTGAATACCTGGAGGAGCATGAATCACTCTCTCTCCGGCCGATGATCTGGAGCCTGAACACCCGGTATGTGAGCGTGGAGGCGATCCGGCAGATCGATCCTGACCTGCTGACGTTCACAAACATCAATAACCTGGAAGACCTGGAGTCGATTGACCGGTCCGAGAGGCATTGTGAAGTCGATGGGACCGGGCAGTCCTCGCCGTGAGCGGGCCGGTATTTTTTCACCCTATTGTATTGCCCCGGGCGAGATTCCGGCATACTTCGCACAGGAAATAGAAACGGATTCACGCTTCGGCATCCTCAATCCTATCACCCATCAGGGTCCAGGAGCCGGGCTTCACGGATCCCCTTTGCTGAACCGATCACTCTTCTATAGTTTATCCGGGATACCCGGAACGCCCCTTGCATATGAAACGGAATGACGGGCGCGAGTTATAATCGGCCGGGGGTTTGGAGCAGGCATGATTTCCCAAAAGAATATATGTCTTCTCTGATAAGTCTGGGTCTGATGTCATCGGGGGAAGTGATTCCGGTATTCTCTACTCTCAGAGGTCGGGGAGATCCGGTGAGCGCGGAGCCCGCCGCATTCCCGATCCGCAGATCCCGGGCCAGCAGGCTTGCTACATCATTCCTGCTATTGTGCTGTCTTGTTGCTGTTCTGTGCGGGTTGGCTTCTGCTGCGGAGCAGACCTATGCCCCTCTATGGGAGAGAGGGGTCAACGATGCCGTGAGTTCTGTGGCAATCACACGGGACGGATCTCTCGTCGTTGCCAGTGCAGGCTCGATGGTATACCTTCTGGATCAGGATGGAACCGTTCTCTGGAAGACTACTGTCGGTTCGCGAGTAAAAGGTGTCGGAATATCGCCTGAAGGGGCATACATCGGTGTCGGTGCTGATAAACTCTATCTCTTTGAGAGAGGCGGAGACCTGCTCTGGACTGAAAAGACGAGGTTTGTCTACAATGACGTGGCAATCTCGTCTAACGGCACGTACATCGCTGCCGGGTGCGATAATGGTGCGGTCTATCTTTTTGACAAGAATAAGAAGACTCTCTGGGACTATGATATGGGGACCGATACTCACAGTATTGCAATATCGGATAACGGCCGCGTTATTGTTGTCGGTTGCGATAACCACGGAGTCTACTATCTCAATAGCCGGCAAGGAGAGTCCTGGAGTTACGGTACTGGAAAGCCCCTCGGAGGGGTCGCCCTCACCCCGGACGGCCGATTCGTCGCAGCAGGGTCGCTTGACCGGTGTGTTTACCTCTCCACAGGGCAGGGGGAGCATCTCTGGAAGTACCCCACCAACGATGCCGTCCTCTCGACGGCGCTGACAAACGAGGCCCGAGAGGTCTTCGCGGCGTCCGGCCGGACGGTCTATGTCCTCAACCGCACGGGAAGCAAGATCCAGGAGATCACCCTCAACAGCCGTGCGGATTCGATTGCTGCGACGCCTGATGGCACGTTCCTGGTTGTCGGGGGGAGTGATCGGTTCGTCCGTCTCTTCACGCGGGATGCTGCCCTGCTCAAGAGCGAGGAGCCGGAAGAGGTAACGGAAGATCCGGGTGAATTCCCCACTCCAGCGGAGAATAACGCGACACCAGTCCCAACCGAAAATGATACCTCTGAGGGCGTTGTCGGGGCAAATGCTCAGATCTCAGAGGGAGATGTCTCGTTTGCCTCAATGGTGCTTGGATGCGTGGAAAACGTCATCTCCCTCCTCCTGGAGCCGCAGAAGGATTTCATAGCCTGATCCCCCTCTCCAGGCTTTTTGGTTTTTTGGTTGGGTGGCTAGATCTTATGTTTGCTCCCGCTTGCATCGCGTGCATGGTGTCCAAACTCGCTCTCGAGCAGGAGATCTCCGGTGAAGACGGGGCCGTCTCTGCAGACCCGCAGGCCGTGCGGGTCGATACAGCACGAGCCGCAGAGACCTACTCCGCACTTCATGTAACGGTGAAGAGAGAACTGTCCCCGTTCGGCACACCCTTCCCGGTCAAGGATGGCGAGCACCGCCCTCATCATGGGTTCGGGCCCGCAGACGCAGATGTGGGCGAAATCAGCGAGGTCCACTCTGGATATGAGTTCGGTCACGAACCCGTGATGGCCGGCGGTGCCGTCGTCGGTCGCGACCATCAGCGTCGCATAATCACGTATCTTATCCGCAAAGAGGAGTTCTCGGGCCGTTCGTGCGCCGAGGAGGACGGTATCCGCCTGCCCTGCCGTGATGAGCGAAAGAAGCGGGGAAGCACCGACGCCGCCGGCGACAACAAGCGTCCGCCCCGAGACCGCAAATCCATTTCCGTATGGGCCCCGGAGACCTATCTTATCGCCCTCGTGCATGGCAAAGAGGGCAGCGGTTGCGTCCCCCACCTTCTGGACGGTTATCGAGGACGGCGTGGAGAGGGCCATCGGGATCTCATCCACACCAGGCACCCAGACCATCACGAACTGCCCCGGCCGGGCAACGATCTCTCGGTCGAAGATAAACGTCTTAATAGACGGTGTCTCCTCTACAATCTCTGTTATTTTAACCCCATGGGGCATCTGTTCATGCATGGGCGCACCCCACAATCTCACGTGCGTCGATCCCGTCTGGACTGTAGAGATCCTCTGCAATCGTGGCAAAGATACTGATGTCGTCGATGATAGCGCTCCCGATCTCAACGGCACTTGCCCCGGCCATCATCATCTCGATGACGTTATCGGCGGTGGAGACCCCACCGCACCCGATGATCGGGATGGAGCAGGACTCGTAGAGATCGTAGACGCACCGAACGGCGATGGGGAAGATCGCCTTCCCTGAGAGCCCTCCAAAGCGGTTCCCGAGCACCGGCCGGCGGAGAGCCGTCGAGATCCGCATTGCCTTCACCGTGTTTATCGCAACGATCGCATCCGCCCCGCCGCGCTCCGCGGCCGCCCCGATCTCGGTGATATCAGTGACGTTTGGCGTGAGTTTCACCCATGTAGGGACCCCGAGGGAGGCCACCGCCCTCGTGCACTCCTCCACGAGAGCCGGGTCGCTCCCGATTGCCGCCCCATACCCCTCCGCGTGGGGGCAGGAGAGGTTTAACTCGAATCCCGAGGCCTTCCCGACGAACCACCCGGCGACCGTCCGAAACTCTTCCGGCGTTCCCCCGAAGATGCTCACGATCACCGGCTCGCCGTGGAGGACAGCCAGTTCATCTACGAACGCAGTCGAGGGGTTCGGAAGACCCATGGCGTTGATGATCCCGCCGTCGACGACGACGAGGCAGGGTCCCGGATGCCCAACCTTTGGGCTCGGGCCGATGGACTTCGTGACCACGCCTCCCGCACCGTTCTGCAGGATCCGGGCGAGCGACGCCCCGGTGGTTCCGAGGATGCCGGCCGCCAGCAGAAGATGGTTCTTCAATTGGATACCACCAACCTCGATAGGGCCAGGATAAAGCGCAACCATTGAAAAAAGATGGGAGTAGAGTATTATTATATTCTCGCGCCAAGTGTACTAACAAAGAAGAAGTGAGCTTTCGCTCTCCGGAGCCCAGATGACGATACGGAAGGCGGTAAGACGTCCCTTTTCCCTGCCGGATCGTTATTCTCCGTGAAGCGTGATCTCTTTGCGCGCATAATCTTGGATATTAGGATCTGGATCGATACTATGACCTCGCTCGCAATATTAGGTGTAGGAAAGGTGGGGGGTGAGACGGCGTTCCTCTCTGCCGTGCTCGGTCTCGCTGACGAGATCGTCGTTTACGACGTCTACGAGCCCCTTCTACAGGCACAGGTGCTTGACCTGCAGCATACGGGAATCGATGTCACGATCTCTACCGATACGGCGGCGATGCGGGAGGCCGATATCTTCGTATTTGCGGCGGGCACCCCACGGACGCCCGAGATAAAGACACGGGCGGACCTTCTCGAAGCCAATGTGCCGGTGGTGAAGCGTTGCAGCGAGTTCTTGCGTGGATTTGACGGCGTAGTCATCACCATCACAAACCCCATGGATGCAAACAACTACGGCCTCTGGAAGATGATGGGCGTTGATCGGCAGCGGTGCATCGGGTTTGGCGGTCAACTCGATAGCGCCCGTCTTGCAACTTATCTCAATGAAGCCGGGGTATCCGGGCCCGCCTGGGTTATCGGAGAGCACGGGGAGCACCAGGTGCCCCTCTTCTCGAGGACCGGTGTGAACGTCGGCGTTGAGGAGCGGGAAGCAATCCTCTCCCGGATGCGGGGTGCAAGCATGGAGGTGATCCGCGGCAAGGGCGGCACGGTCTTTGGCCCGGCCTATCACATCACCATGCTGATCCGGGCGATCCTTGAGGACCGGCGTGAACTGCTCCCCTGTTCGTGCGTGCTGGATGGCGAATACGGCTTCTCCGGGTGCTCCCTCGGTGTCCCCGCGAGAATTGGCCGTGAGGGGGTTATTGGTATCGAGGAATGGGACCTCGACCCATGGGAGGAGGCGAAGATGGCCGAGGCAGGAGCATTTGTGCAGGACCTCTGCAGGAGACTTGATGGTTAATTCTATGCAAGAGTCAGATATTCCGACAACCCTGGACGACTTTGGAAAGACCCGGATCGCCATCCACCAGGTCGAGTACAGCGTTGGTGTCGATACTCCGATCATCCATATCTTCGGCCGGGATCCTTTGGGGAATGCAGCGAGGATCGACGTCACCGATTTTCGGCCCTACTTCTACGCCCCCGTGGCGCAGGTGGACAAAAAAGAACTCCCCCCGCTGATCGCCGAGGTGGAGTCGGAGAAGGTGTATTACTCCATCCGCGGCGAACCGTTGCGGCGGCTCTATACCCGGCGCCCAAGCGACGTGCGAGAGATCCGTGACCACTACCAGCCTCACTTTGAGGCAGACATCCCGTTTGCCACCCGATTCATGATAGACTGCGGTCTCTCCGCAGGCGTGGAACTCCCCGCCGGGGTCACCACCATAGACTACCGCGAACTCGTTCCGTGTGATGTTTCTGCTCCAGCACGCACCTGTATCATGGATATCGAGTGCGTGGACGAGAATGGTTTTCCTGAGGCTGAGCGTGACCCCATCATCTGCATCACCTGCTGGGACTCTTTTGATGAGGAGTATACAACCCTTCTCTGGCAGCCCGGCGGCGTGCCGGGCAGTGCACCCGTCGAGGATCCGCAGCTCCGCACCAATGAGCGTCACCGTGTCATCCGTTACCCGGACGAGAAGGCGATGCTTCTAGGGCTCATCGAGTACATCAGGGAACACGACCCGGACATCCTCTCAGGCTGGAACTTTGTGGAGTTCGATATCCCTTACATCCTGCAACGGATGGCTGTGCTCAAGCTCCGGGGCGAGGATCTCGCACGCCTACCCGGTCAGACCATGCGTGACGCCATTCGCGGACGGGCAATCTTCGATCTCCTCGCCGCCTACCGGAAGATGCACCAGGCCCAGAAGGAGTCCTACCGGCTCGATGCTATCGCCGAAGACGAACTCGGGGTGACGAAGATCCGCTACAGCGGAACGGTCACATCGCTCTGGCGCTCCGACCCTGCACGGCTTGTCGATTACAACTGCCGGGACGTCGAACTCTGTGTCGGGATCGATAAAAAGAACAATATCATCGAGTTTTACCGGGAGATCGCCCGGTATGTCGGATGCCCGCTCGATAGAACACTGAACTCGTCAAACGTCATCGATATCTACGTTCTTCGGAAGGCTTTTGGCAGGTTTGTCCTCCCCTCCAAGGGACTCGCCGCGGGGGACGAGTTTGAGGGCGCGACCGTCTTTGAACCGACCATCGGTCTACGGGAGAACGTGGTGGTCCTCGACTTAAAATCACTCTACCCTATGGCGATGATGACGATCAACGCCTCGCCCGAGACGAAGAACCCGGACGGCGAACTGCGTGCTCCAAACGGTATCCGATTCTCCCGGGAGCCCGACGGATTGACGCGGAGCATCCTCTCAGAACTCCTCCGCGAGCGGGATGACCGTAAACGCCTGCGCAACCAGTATCCTTTCGGCTCCCCGGAGTACGTCCTCTACGATCTCCAGCAGAACGTCCTGAAGGTGATCATGAACTCCTACTACGGGGTCTCGGGCTACGCCCGGTTCAGGCTCTATGACCGTGAGATCGGGTCCGCGGTCACCTCGGTCGGCCGGGCGATCATCCGGCACACCCGCAACGTCATCACCGATCTCGGCTATCAGGTCCTCTACGGTGACACCGACTCGTGTATGGTCGAGATGCCTCCGGGAACCCTCGAGGAGACCATCGCCCGGGCTAGGGCGATTGAGGCGCGGCTTAACGAGAGTTATGGCGACTTTGCGAGAGCTGAACTCGGTGCCGAGACACACTACTTCTCCATCAAGTTTGAGAAGGTCTACCGCCGCTTCTTCCAGGCAGGTAAGAAGAAGCGCTACGCCGGGCACCTGGTCTGGAAGGAGGGGAAAGACGTCGATGAGATCGATGTCGTCGGGTTCGAGATCCGGCGGAGCGACTCGCCGCAGATAACGCGGGAAGTGCAGCGTACCGTCATCGAGATGATCCTTCGCGGGGACGCATTTTCTGATATACAGAAGTACCTGCGTGATGTCATCAGGAAGTACCGCCGCGGGGAGTACTCGCTCGACGAGGTCGGTATCCCCGGCGGGATCGGGAAGAATCTGGATAACTACGAGAACGACGACGCCCATATCCGCGGCGCCAAGTACTCGAACAAGTATCTCGGGACCGACTTCAAGCGGGGCAGCAAGCCTAAACGCGTCTACATCAAGGCCGTCACGGCGAAGTACCCACGGACGGATGTGGTCTGTTTTGAGTACGCCGATCAGGTGCCGCCGGAGTTCGTCGTCGATTGGGAGACGATGCTCGAAAAGACGCTCAAAGGCCCTCTCTCACGGATCATCGAACCGCTTGGGTGGGACTGGCACGACGTCGATCCTTCAAGAACGACGCTCTTTGATTTCGGGATGTAAGAAAAATGGGTGGTCTCTTTACGCGAGACCCCTTTTTGCGCGCACTTCCTGGATGAACGCGCTCCTCTCGATATTCTTTGACCAGGCGATGCGGCCGTCGACGACCTGCCAGCTGGGCATCTCCATGATATCGATACCTTCCGGAACACAGGAGACATCCGCCCCGCAGGGGACGACAAGGACTGCTTTATCGAACCTGCCGGAGTCTGCGGCATCCTGAAGGGCCTTAACTGCATTCACTGGAATCTCTGGCGCCATCTTCACACTCACGGCCACGCGCTCCGTCTTGCCGGCGACCCGGCGGGAGAGCATACACTCCGGCTGCACGCTGCCGGCGGGGGACCATGTGAACTGCCATCCCTCACCGGGGGGGAACCGCCGGATAAGGGTCTTCTGGACATCATGATATGTAGAATCCTTTATGCCACCCATATCAATATCCTCTGCTTTACTGTATGGTCTCTGTCGAATATAAGTATTGTAGTTCTTTTGTCTTCCCGGTAGTCCCCCTCCCAGATACCGGTGTGGCGACCGGTTCGGGCGATGTATGAGAAAATCCCGAAGGAACACTTTTATGTTACTACCCATATTATTCGGCGGGGGTTGTCAGTATGACAGAAGCCACACAGATGGAAGCCGGAGTTGTGGAGGCGTACGAGAGGCTGGCACGTGAGGTGCTGAATCGGCCGGAGAGCATTCCGAGTGCCATCCACAATCTCCTCCTCAAGCTTGCAGAGACCCATCCGGGAGCGGTGTACTGGATTGTCCGGAAGTTCTACCAGGAGTATCTCCGGCTTTATGTCTCCGATACCGGGTACATCGGGATCGTAGACCGGTACGAGCCCGACCTGATGTATCCGGGTGACATCGCTCTCTACATGGTGCCTGAGAGCCCGCAACCGGGAGATGTGGTCCAGATCTCTTTCACCGATAAGAACGAGGTGAGTGTCTACGTCATTCATGGCCGGGTCCTCAGGTGCAACGATGACCGGTCGATACAGGTCGCGGATACCAGCACTGGAGAGGATTACAAGGTTGTCGACTGGAACATCCTCGGCAAACTGGTTAAAGTCATCCCGTTCGGAGCCGATGAATGGCAGGAGCTCTTCTCGGCATCCGGCGTCCCGAAGGAGTGGCTCACCACATCGATCGAGGAGAACATCAATTCGCTCCAGAACTCGGATGTTCGCGGGAGGGATGAGGCGATCGCCGAACTCAAGAGACGCCTTGCAGTCCTGATGAAGTGAGGATTGAGTTATCCGTTTTTTGCCGGGGGATGGGCGGGCCAATCTCCTCTCTCCTCACTCCAACGGGTATCAGTCGACTACCTGCCTTCTCGTTACACGAACCTTTTTGTGGCAAGTCTTCTATCCTTGCTGTATGAAGCATCTGCTACTGATCATCCTCTCTCTGCTGCTCATTCCGTCAGGGGTCCAGGCGCTTACCTTTCTTGGCGGAGATCCGCTGGTGCTTGATACGCCCATCCCGGACGATGTGGTCGCCTCGGGTGGGTCTGTGACCGTCAAAGCCCCCGTAGATAGTCTGACGGTCGCGGGCGGTACGGTGACGGTGGATGCCCCCGTCCGGGGTGATGTCATTGCGGCAGGTGGCACCCTCGTTGTCAATGGTGACGTCGGCGGGAAGGTGCTCGCCGCCGGTGGTGAGATCGAGTTGAACGGAAATGCAACGAACGCTCTCATCACCGGTGGCACGGTCAGGATCGGCGAAGGTGGCGTCATCGAGCGTGACGCTTTCATCAGTGCCGGAGAAGTCACCAACGCAGGATCGGTTCTCGGCAATCTCAGTGTCTCGGCCGGATCCTTCATCAACACCGGAACTGCCGGAAACGTCACGTTTGAAGAGCAGAGGAGCCCAGGACTCGCAATACCCGGGCTCTTCTCGATCCTTGTTGCAATCGGATTCCTGATCCTTGGGAATCTGCTGATCTGGGGATTCCCAGACCTGTTTGGTGCAGTGGTCCAGCAGATCGAGAGGAGCCCGGTCATTCTGACGATCGTCGGGTTTGTTGCGATCATTGTATCAGCGGTTCTCCTCCTCATCGTCGCGATCACGATCATCGGTCTCCCCATCGCGCTCGTTGGGGGCCTGCTCTTTATCGTCGCCATGCTGCTCTCGTCACTCTTTGTCGCATACGCCCTTGGAGACGTCATCATCACACGGACGAAGTGGAGGCCGGGACGTGTGTGGGTATTTGTCCTTGGGTTTGTGATTCTGCAGATCCTCATCCTCATTCCACTGCTCGGGGCAATCGTTTGGATCATCGCGGTCAGCCTCGGTTACGGCGGGATCCTGTATGCGCTCAGGGGCGCCTATCCGTTCCGTGGGGGAGGGGCGGCGTAGTCCTATTTTTGGTGGGTTTGTGGTGTGTGTTTGTGCCTGGCGGGGGGCGATGGCAAAAATGCGAATACAAAAACCCATGCACTGGACCGTGGGGGCATCGCATTTTGGGGGGAGGGG
>ERZ773359.1717-NODE-1717-length-29574-cov-18.910668_pt1 | contig 29574 bp, 29 predicted proteins | sample MGYA00374955_ERZ773359 | MGnify/ENA primary metagenome ERZ773359 (study PRJEB29098, sample SAMN04486028) | biogas fermenter metagenome | study: EMG produced TPA metagenomics assembly of the Biogas fermentation microbial communities from Germany - Plant 4 DNA1...
CTTTTATATGGGGATGTGGATTGTAGTCAATAAGCTTAAAATCTTCGTACGTAAAATCAAATATGGAATCAACATCTCTACTTATAATCATTTGAGGCAGCTTTCTAGGCTGCCTTGTAAGCTGTAGTTTTACCTGATCAATATGGTTCAAGTAAATATGAGCATCCCCTAAGGTATGTATAAATTCACCAGGTTTTAATCCACATACCTTAGCCACCATCATAACCAATAGAGAATAAGATGCTATATTAAAAGGAACTCCAAGAAAAACGTCCCCGCTTCTTTGATAAAGCTGGCATGACAGCCTGTCATTTGCCACATAAAATTGGAATAGGCAGTGACAGGGAGGTAGGGCCATTTTGCCAATGTCAGCTACGTTCCATGCGCTTACTATATGTCTTCTAGAGTGAGGATTCTTGTTAATCTCATCAATAACATAACTTAGCTGATCTATATGCCCGCCATCATAGCTAGGCCAAGATCTCCACTGGTATCCATATATGGGACCTAGATCCCCATTTTCGTCGGCCCATTCATCCCATATGCTAACACCATATTTCTTAAGATACCTAATATTGGTATCCCCTCTTATAAACCAGAGCAGTTCATAGATTATTGATTTCAAATGAAGTTTTTTAGTAGTAAGGAGGGGAAACCCCTCCTCTAAATCAAACCTCATCTGATAGCCAAATATGCTAATGGTTCCTGTCCCAGTTCTATCTTCCTTCTGAATACCGTTATCCAATATATGTTTTAAAAGGTCTAGGTATTGTTTCATTTATTAAACCCTCACACTTCACTTTTATTAAGAAAAAATTTCTATAACTCTTAATTAACCTGTAGTAAATATCTCAATAACTATCCTATACAAAAATTAACCTAGGAACATCCCGTAGTAGCACCGCATTCCTCGCAAACCTTGCAGGTTCCGTTCCTTCTTAGCCTAATACTTCCGCAGATGGCACAGACTTCACCATAGATACGCTCACCCTTTTCAGCTTCATCATGGGAATATTCATAATAGGGCTCATTGTTTGGCAAGCTTGAGCTGCTGGAGGCTGTTACCAAATCTCTTGCCGATAGCATTTCTCCATCCACCTCAGGTTTTGCCTCACACCTTGAAAAGTTGCCTAGTTCAATGTCTATTATCTTGCTTATTAAATCAGATATAGACGATGCATGCTTAATGTATGGATGACGGCTAACAAAACCTGATGGTTCATACTGCTGTCCTCTCAGCATCCTAGATATTTCCTGAGGCGGAATATTGTATTGAAGCATATTGGATATTGCCTTGGACAGGGAAGCAAGCAAACCTTTAACCACTGTACCCTCTTTATCTGTGGAGATAAAGAGTTCGCCAATTCTACCATCAGGATAAAAATTCACTGTTATATAAAGCTCAATATCGCCTATCTTAGCACTATGGGTAAATCCAGGTCTCCTACCTGTAACTTTCCTGCGTACAGCTTTTCCCTCCCTGCTTGACTTGGCTATTTCAAGCAGCTCTTGATAGGTCATATCCTCCAGCCTTTTTTCAGTTTCATTATCCTTTGATGATGTCAATGGCTGACTGGCCTTAGAGCCATCCCTATATATAGCGATAGCCTTAGAACCTGTAGTATAGGCTAATAAATGAATTCTCTCAATATCCTTTACAGTTGCTGAATTAGGCATATTCACAGTCTTGGATACCGCACCCGAAATAAGGGGGGTAATAGCTGATACCATAAGTACATGACCTTTGGGGGAGATAGCCCTTTTTCCTGTACCGCATTTGCTGGCAGTGTCAAATATGGCATAATGTTCTGGCTTTAGATGAGGTGCCCCTTCTATCTTGCCATCGATAATATTATCCTTATCATCCTTGCGCAAAATATAACCAATAATCTCATCAATTTGTTTTTCTGAATAGCCCAGCCTTTTAAGGGCAGTCTCAATTACTGGATTTACCATAACCATGGAAGCCCCACCAGCCAGCTTTTTATATATGACATGGGCATAGAAGGGTTCAATAGATGTAGCACCACAGTCCATGGCAAAGGATATTGTACCAGTAGGTGCAACTACAGTTACTTGAGCATTGCGATAACCATTTTTAACACCGCTGTCATATGCCATATCCCATACCTTAAGCAAAGTCTTACTAACATCATTCCAGCCAATCTTTTTAAGAATTTTATGTTCCACTTCCATAGGCTGATAGCTAAGGCCTTCGTAGCTATCCTGCCTAGCACCTGCCACCCTGGCATGATTTCGAATAACCCTCAGCATGTGCTCCTTATTTATATCATACTTCTCAAAAGGACCTAATTTTTGTGCCATCAATGATGAAACATAATAGGAATATCCAGTCATAATACCCATTATGGATGCTGCCATGGTCCTTGCTTCAGGAGAATCGTAAGGATACCCGCAAGCCATAATAAGGGAAGCAAGGTTTGCGGGACCAAGGCCCGTTGTTCTAAAAAGGTAAGTTTTTCTGGCTATATGCTTTGTAGGATATTGCCCCCAATGTATAGAGGCTTCCAAAACCATTTGTACCAATGCCACGGCATGCAAAAACTCATCTAGCTTGAAATTACCAGTTTCTACATCAAGGAAATAATAAAGGTTTATGGATGCAAGATTGCAGGATGTATCGTCCAAAAAGGCATATTCACTGCAGGGATTAGTAGCATTTATCTGGTTATGCTTAGCCCACAGCTGTCCATCCTCGCCCGCAGGGCAGGTATGCCACTCATTAAACCTACCATGAAATTGCAGTCCAGGATCAGCACAGTAATATGCTGCTTCATTAATAGCATCCCAAAGCTCCTTTACCTTAATCTCTTTGTTAACACTAGGATCCACTCGACCCTTTAAGGTAATAGTTGCATTAGGATCCTTATGGAGATTTAAAATTTTCTTCATGGTTTCATCCTGTAGCCGAACTGAATTGTTGCCATTTTGGCCAGAAACCGTATTATAGGCTTCACCGTTAAAATCAGTATCATAGCCCATTTTTCCAAGAGCCCTAACCTTTTCTTCCTCTTTCCTCTTCCAGTTTATAAAATCCAAAATATCCGGATGATCATCATCTACAATAACCATCTTAGCAGCACGGCGTGTGGTACCGCCAGATTTAATGGCTCCTGCATTCCTGTCAAAACCCTTTAAAAAGCTAAGTAGACCTGATGAAACCCCGCCGCCAGATAATCTTTCTCCCTCGGCTCGCAAAGTTGAATAATTAGTACCCGTCCCAGAGCCGCCTTTAAAAAGTTTGGTCTCGGTAACATAATGATCAGATATGGACTGATCGCCAATAAGTTTATCCTGAATAGAAATTATAAAACAGGCTGATGCTTGGGTTCTCGTATAGAGATCTTTACTCTCTACTACTTCCTTTTTCTCTGGATCATAGTAATATAAACCATTAGGCTCTCCTTCAATACCATAAGCCATCTTTAAACCAGTGTTAAACCATTGAGGAGAGTTAGGAGCCCATGCCTGGGCCAATAGCAAATATGCTAGCTCATCGTACAAAATTTGCTTTTGCTCCTCCGTATCAATAAGGCCTTCGTCCATTAAGGCAGCTACCCAAAAAGATACCATGCGGTGTACTACCTCTCGCATGCTGCGCTCATGGCCAACATGATTATTTACGCCTGCCTTTCTAAAATAATGGCTGGCAATAATATCGCATGCATTCTGTGAATAATGGGATGGAAACTCCAAATTCCTCATATCACAGATTACTTTATTTGTCCTATAATCCCTTAATATTACATCCACTGTTTTCCATTCAAAGAGGTCATAAACCGTCCTACTTTTATCAACCTCTAGCTCTTTGGTAAATTTTCTTACTATTAGATGATCAATTTTACTCATAGCACCCTCCCCAACAAGACCGTAATTTAATGTAAAGATTTGGTATGTATTTTATTAATAAAATTCTACCACTATATATATACCACGTCAAACCGTTTTAACACTACATATTGTGCATCTAGTTTTATTGTAGTTAATTTTCTATAAAAATATTAAATTTGGATTCTTTATGATTACATTTCTCCCCTAGCTTGTCCCACCTATGGGATTATTTTTTATACCCAATTTTAGTGCCATTCAAATCCTTCTAATTCTCCATAACCACGATATCATATAACAAAAATGCCCCGATTAATGGTAACTCATAAGACCATTAATCGAGGCTTTATTATATTTCTACTCTTGTCTGTTTTGGCTTAATTCTTTATCAAATCCATTAGGATATCTTTTTTCTAGCTTTATAATATTCTCTCTACATATATCACCCATGTCCAAGCCCAATGCATCGGACATTAGGGCAATATACCAGGCAATATCCCCTAATTCTTTTTTTATATACTCCTTGTCCAATTTATGTCCATGGAAGATTACCTTTTTAATATGATCTACACATTCCCCTACCTCGCCTGCAAGTCCAAGGCTGGCATTTAAAATTTGCTCTTCAGTGGTAGAATAATTTCCTTTAGTGCGCATAGCTTTGCGCTGATATTCAGACATATTCATAAACCATCATTCCTTCTCAGTTACAATTGTTCTAAATCTAGTACTTTTCTATTGTAATTTTTTCATTCTTATATCTGTTCCCATATAATTATATAATTTTTATATAATACCAAATGTTTATTTCTTATCTTCTTTAAACAAACTCATAAGGCCACTTTAAGTATTTATTAAGAATCTCTACAAACTCCTTTAGACCTTCAGCATCCTCTTTATCAAATCTTGCTTTTATAGGACTATCGATGTCCAATACCCCTATTAGCCTGTCCTCTTTTAATATAGGCAGCACAATCTCCGACTGGGATGCTGCGTCACATGCAATATGGCCCGGGAATTTATTTACATCCTCCACTATCTGTATTTCCCTAGTCTTTGCAGCAGTACCACATACCCCCTTGCCCATGGCTATTCTAACACATGCTGGTTTTCCTTGAAAAGAAGCCAGTACCAACTCTCCCCCCTTATAGAGGTAAAAGCCAGCCCAGTTAATATCTTGGAGCATTAGGTACAAAAGGGAAGATGCATTAGATATCCCTGCCAGCCAATCTGGCTCGCCATCTAGCAAGCTTTCCAAATAGCCATTTAACTCCTTATAAAAGGATTTTTTGTCTTTAACCTTTATCTTTTCAAATTGAAACACATTACACTCTCCTTTTCTATAAACAACATAATTTTGTCCAAATCAGAGTCCAAGCTGATATTCAATAGCCTCTTAGCCTATCCAACAGCTCTGATAAATTTGACTTCCCCAATTTACATCATCTTTTAAAATAAATCCCCCAGCTCCTCTCAGATATCCCCCCTGTAAATTTAGAGGTTCTTGGTCTAGCATGAGTATTTCATTAGCCTTTATTATATAGTCATGCTGTAAAAACCATTTATTTTCCGGAAATGTTTGCATGGTTTCTTCCCATTTTTCATACCAAGGCTTGAAATAGTTGCTTATTAGTTTTTTCATGACTCCACCCTATTTTATTAAATTAATCTTTAGTACTAGTTATTTAGTTATATTATAGATAAAGGATGGAGCTTATGCAATTAATTCTACAATCATAAAAATGCTACATATCTAAGTATCTAAATTCATAAAAACCTCAATAAATGCTTTAATCTCCTGCCATGTTGATAGCTCAAAGAGTTTTTTAAAAATACTAATGAAGAAAATAGCTATTAATACCCCAGTTAGTATCATGGAAATTAATATAATATAGTTCTTGTCTATATTAAATTTTTTCATCATTATTCCTTCTTCTCATTTTAATTAATTTATCAGTAATTTTTACCAAATTTCCATAAACTAAACACTTAAAAAATGTTTATAATAGTCATGGTTTTATATTAGTATTCTGTTATTCTCGAAGATAGAACAATGATGAAACAAGAAAAGGATTTACGCAAAAACGTAAATCCTTTTTTCTGGCGGAGAAGGTGGGATTCGAACCCACGTGCCCTTGCGGGCAACCGCATTTCGAGTGCGGCGCGTTATGACCACTTCGCTACTTCTCCAGATTTATTAAAGTTTAAATTATTTCTTTTTTTGTCTTTTCTTTCGAAAAAAGTCCTTTATAATCTGCCTGCAATCCTCTTCTAAAATACCCTCTATCACTTCTAATCTATGGTTAAAGCGATTATCTTGAACCAGATTATATAAGCTTCCTGTGCATCCTGCTTTAGGATCCCTAGCACCAAATATAACTCTATCTAACCGGCCTTGTATCAAGGCTCCTGCACACATGGGACACGGTTCAATGGTAACATAAATTTCACATCCAGTCAATCTCCAGCTTTTAACTTTTTGGGCTGCACGATAAATAGCTATCATCTCTGCATGTAGGATAGGATTCTGCTCCCTCTCCCTAAGATTATGGCCTCGGGCAATGATTTGTCCATCCTTAACTATTACAGCCCCTATAGGTACTTCATCTAATTCATAGGCCTTTTGGGCCTCTTTTAACGCCTCCCTCATAAACTTTTCATGCAAATAAATCACATCCTAAACTTTATGATTTTATACCTTTTGATATTATTGCACACTGAATCTATAAAATCAATAATCGTGTCACAAATTGACCCCCGCTCATATTATATACCAGGGATATATGAATATAGCTATCCAAAAATTGTATACAGCCTATATAAATTCTTGGCCGTATTAGAAAGGGGGTCATTATTATATTTACCAGAAGAGCCATTCTAAAAAAAATCGATCCAGAACTTACGAAAACCATGAATACTATGTCTGATCAGCCAGTATCAATAATTCTCCATTCCCATAAGGGCTGTGATGATATATGCCATGAAACCCTAGAAAAACTAGGTGCCAAGGTTAAATATGAATATCCTCTGATTGATTGCTTTAGCGTAGAAATACCTTCGTCAAAGCTTTTAGATCTGGCGGCGGCAAGGTATGTGAAATATATTACTGCTGATGCATCAGTAAAAGCACAAATGGATATAGCTTCCCAGGAGGTTAAAGCCCATATCCTAAATAGAACTGGTTACAAAGGTAGGGGAGTAGGAATTGCTATAATTGATACAGGCATATACCCTCATCTGGATTTCGTAAGACCTACCAACAGAATCAAGGCGTTTAAAGATTTTGTAGATAATAAAGACCTGCCCTATGATGATAATGGGCATGGGACCTTTGTAGCCGGCGTTGCAGCAGGGAGTGGCTACCGTTCTCGGGGAAAGTATCAAGGGATAGCACCCGAAGCAGATATAATCGCTCTAAGAGCTTTAAATAAAAATGGAAACGGCAGTACCTCGGATATATTGGCAGCCATACAATGGGTTGCTGATAATCAGGAAAAACTAAATATAAAGGTGCTATCCATGTCGTTAGGTACTCAAGCTAAGAGACTTTCTTCAAACGATGCCATGATAAGAGGCGTAGAAGCATTATGGGATAGGGGCGTAACCGTTGTAGTTGCAGCTGGAAACTCAGGGCCCCAACCTTCAACCATAACATCTCCTGGGGTAAGCTCTAAAGTTATAACTGTAGGTGCCGTTGATGATAAAAGAACCCCTCATATATCCGATGATACCATAGCTGAATTTTCTAGTAGAGGACCAGTAGGTATGCGTATTAAGCCCGATGTAGTGGCACCTGGTGTTAAGGTGGTATCCGTTAATACCGATAAAGAGTATCAGCCAGGCCAGAGAAATATACTTTCTCCAGTTCCTTATACAACCATGTCTGGTACATCGGTAGCAACACCAATTGTATCAGGCTCAGTGGCTTTATTACTGGAGAAAAATCCGTCCTTGACTCCTAATCAAATCAAAAAAATATTAATGGATAATGCTGTCCCTATAGTTAAGGATGCCAATGCAGAGGGTAGAGGTATTATCGATCTAGAAAAGATTATTAGGGATTAAAATACAAAGAGCAAGGGCATAGGCCTTTGCTCTTTATATTTTTCTTATACAATAGGAAAAATTATTCTTGCTAGATAGATTACTAGTGATAAAGTTATGGCACTAAATATAGTTGTTATCAATACAGCTTGCGAAGCAAAATCAGGATGATTATCATACTCTACAGCTATAAGGGCAGAATTAACAGAGGTTGGAACTGATGTAGATATCATCAGTGCCTGTGCTATTATTCCGCTAAAGCCCATAATTTTGATCAATACAAAGGCTATCACTGGACCTCCAATCAATCGAATAAATGCCGCCATATAGGCGTCCTTATTTCCAAACTGAAACTTGGTCCTTGAGAGCTGAACTCCTAAGGTGATAAGAGCAATGGATATCAGTCCATTTCGAATATACTCTAATCCTTTCCATATAGGAGCTTTAGTTAAATCATAAGGCAGCAGTTTAAGAATTAGTGCAGAAGGTATAGCGTATATCACCGGCATTCTAAGGATATCTTTTATTGAATCTTTCCAGTGAAGGGTAGCCCTTCCCGCATTAAAAAACCCAAAAGTATTGGTGGTGATATTTTGTACAACCAATACTGCAATTTGAGTTGTTAATGCCAAATCTAAATAAGGGGTGGAGCCTTCTATTATGTAAGGAGCACTGCTAAATACTAAAGTAATTAAGGGTACTCCTACATTTCCTGAATTATAGAACATAATTGAGTTTAGAAAAGCAAATTTTTTCCCAGTCTCATAACCCATTTTATAGGAAATAAGATTCCCAATCAAAACATTTAATATTAACACTAGCACTGCAAAACCGCATATCTTTATCATCTCTAGAGGAATTTTTGTAGCATAGATATTAGTGAATATAAATACTGGCAAAAATATATAAAAATTAGATTTAGTCAGTGTATTAATATCTACATTAAACTTCTTATTTAATGCATATCCAAAAAAAATTAATAAAAATATAGGAATGATATTGTTATTGATAATATGTAAAAATGCAGCCATTGTCCATCCCTTCCAATATATAATGTAAATGTTCGAAAAACAGCTTTTTATAGTATATCATAATTCACTAAGGTCTTCTATTTAGGTCCTTATATTTTTTTACTAGGTATGTTAGAATTATTAAAAACCGACCAGGGAGGATTTTTTATGTGGAAAGAGTTTAAAGAATTCGCTGCTAGAGGAAATTTAATTGATCTCTCTATAGGTGTGATAATTGGAGGAGCTTTTAGTAAAATAGTTACATCTTTAGTAAATGATATTATTATGCCTATCTTTAGTTTACTAACTGGCAATATAGATTTTAGCAATCTCTTTATTAGTTTAGACGGTAAGAAATACAAAACCTTGGCAGAAGCTGCTGAAAGTGGAGCTGCTACCTTGAACTACGGATCTTTTATTACAGTACTTATAGATTTCTTTATTATTGCATTTTCAATTTTCTTTGTTATAAGGCAAATCAACAGGTTTAAGCCCAAACCCGCATCTTCTGAACCTACTACCAAGGAATGCCCTTATTGTATTAGTAATATTCCCATAAAGGCCACCCGCTGCCCCCATTGTACTTCAGTACTAGAAGATATAGACTAATAAACAAAACCCAGTCGTTCTGATTATTTATACGACTGGGTTTTTTGGTACACCCGGAGGGATTCGAACCCCCGACACCTGGTTTAGGAAACCAGTGCTCTATCCTGCTGAGCTACGGGTGCACAAAGGTTATATTATCATTGTTACCGTATAATTTTATACTATGTTAGCCAAATTGTCAAATAGGAATTTTAGTAATCTTACAACTTTACCAGCTCAATATTTCCCCAAGCTCCTAGTTTATCCTCTATTATAATTAAAACACCTAAAATTCCCGAAATATTTTTTGCAGTATTTATTGCCCTTTGTATATCTTCTGCCCTTTTAACAATATTCCCTATGGCTGTAGCTGCAGCATCAGCCAATGCAACGTCCCTGGATATGATCACTACTGCATCCGCTTTGCCGAAACTTAGGGAATGGCCTATTTTCCCCGAGGAAGTACATACCCCCAAGGGACAATCTTCTGGCTTTATTCTTATGCCAATTTTGCCAGATAGAGGGGAATCTCCAGCATAAATCCCTATTATTCTTTCCTTATTGCTTTTTATATATATATCACCGCCATTTTCGACTATTATTTCCCGGGAAAATCTTGATAACCCTTGGCCTACATACTGGGCTATTGCCCCAGCCACTGCAGCCATAGGACCTACGCCACACCTTTGACCTGCCTGGCACATATCCTTTATAATAGGCGCAGCATGTACAGGGAAGGGTAACGGTTTCAGGGAAGTCAAAAACTCTGGCACTTCCCTGACATGATCCTTAATATCTTGGCGGTATTTTTTAATTAGGCTGATAGCTTCTTGGGTTAATCTCTTGTATGCTCCAATATTTAGATCCGTCTGTTCCACCTTTACGTTAAAGTGAACCAAGTCTTTGGAACTATGCAGCTGCCTATAGAATCTTTCTTGCTTCATATGGATCCTTTCCCGCTTAATAATTAATGTATTGACCCATTGTCATAATTTGGCCTAGCTATAACTATAATAACTATCAAGTTATTTTATCATATCTATTCAAACATATTAATATCAATAGCTTTTACAGGGCAAGCCCTAATGCACAATTCACACACCAGGCACTTTTCTTCATCAAAGTTTAGCTTCCATGTTTCAGTATTCATATACAAGGCGCCTGAAGGACAAACAGCTGTACATGCTCCGCAGTCCACACATTCACCCTGATTTCTTACTATATTTTTATTAAAGGGGCGATATTCAACTCCATACTCCCTAGTAAACTCCAGGGCTCTCTGGATATTTTCCTGGCTTCCCACCAGCTCAATGGTCAGCCTGCCTCTCTTGCCTGGCTGAACTTCAGCCTGGAGAATATTGAATATCACATCATAATCCTTTACTAAATGGTAGGTAAAGGGCTTATCAGTTTTTTCTGGAGGGAAATATAGTATAAGCTTTATTTTTTTCATCTATTTCACCACCATATCTTTTAATGGATTGAAGGTTCTGTCCTTGGGCAGGGGCTGCACCGGCTGTTGTAATAAAAACTCACCCTTTTGTATACTCTCTTTCAATAAATTTGCTATCTCTCTAGCCCTTCTTAAACTGGACAGGGGTGCAGTTTGAACCTTCTTTCCGTTTAATTCAATACTGCCACTGCGAAGCTCCTGATAACTCACTTTCCTTAATGTTGGTCGTGAGCGACTGGGTACACTATAATCCACTACATTAGTATATAAATCCTTATTAGAAACAGCCAAAAACTCCATCATTTCCTCATCCAATACAGGTATTGGTATACCTATGCCTACAAACATTGTTGTACCATATCTATTAAAGCTAGACGCTCTTAAATATCTAGAGTTCATCTCCTTCAAGTTGCCTATAACTGCAAGGGTTGCCCCAGAATACATGGTAGTATCTTCATCTATTTTTTCTTTATTTAATACAAATTGGGTTCCCTCCCAGGCAACATATCCTTGGGCTCCTGCAAGAAATATTCTAGTTCCTATGCCTATGGTTCTTAGTTCGGGATCATTGAGTAGTGGACTTAACTCCCCCGATGTAGAGTATGTTACGTTACCACATTGAGGTAGTAGGGTTCCCATGTAGGTGTCCATAATTTTATTGGATGTATTGGTGGCAGCGCTATAGTTCTGATATACATTCCTTGGATTAAATAAATAAGCCTGATTTAGATCCTCTAGGGTTATATAGGTATCAATCTCCAGCCTAGGATAACAATCGGTTCCATAGGATTTTGCCACCAGCCTTACCTTTTTACCGTCTACCAGGTCCTGAATAACATGAGCTCCTCCATATTCCATTCCCTTGGTCTCTGATAGTTCAGTAGCACCTATATAAGTGTCAACTGCAGCCAAACCTCCATAAGCTGGTACGTCATTTAGCCATATCTTGCACATACGAATAGGTGGATCAGAATGGCCAAAGTTTAAAAAAGCTCCTGAAGAGCACATGGGGCCAAAGGTGGCAGTGGTTACAACGTCCACCTGCCTAGCCGCCTCTTTGATGCCTTTTTCTTCCACTATATCAATAATCTCCTCAGCTGTGGCCACTACTACTGTACCATTGCGTATTTTCTCATTTATCTCTTCAAAAGTTTTACCCATAAGAACCCCACTTTCTTTTTTTAGTTTTTAGTACTTGCCAGCTTGGCTAATATTTTATTGCTGCGATCAATAAATTTCATCAACTCTTCACTATCCAAAGGCTTATGAGAAATAAGGGCTAAATCGTATATCTGCTGGCATATCATTTTTGTATCTTCATCTCTAGATTTATCCTTAGATAGTTCCATAAGGGACTTAATAAGATCACTATTTCTGTTTAATAACAAGATCTCTTCCTTGGAAGGAGTATAATTAATGCCCATATCCCCAAACCTAGCCATCATTTCCTCCATCCTTCTGGATTCCTCAGAAAGCAAGATCATAGCTGGCAGGTTTGCATTCTTTAGGCCTTCTACCTTTATCTTTAATTCATCTTTATCTATTACGTCTTTAAAGAGTTTTTCTAAAGCTTTATCAATCTTTTTATTGGAATTATCCTTATCTTGGCTCTCCTTCAAGCTTTCAGAGATATCTGCATCTACTCTTTTAAACTTAATAGGCTGCCTTTTCATCTCCAGGAAGGATATAAAATGATTGTCAATTATGTTATCAAGGTATACTGCATCCAAATCATTTTCTTTAAAGAGTCGAATATATTGGGACTGCTGATCCTTGTCACTAACATAGAATACTTGGTTTTCGTGCTTGTCCTTGTTTTTATCTAAATATTCCTCTAAGGTAATATATTCATTATCCAGGTTTTTGAAAATGATCAAGTCCTTTACCCGATCATAGAACTTCTGATCTCTCATACAACCGTATTTAATAAAGGGATTAATATCATCCCAATATTTGTTATAGTTATCCCGCTCATTTTTAAATAGGGAAGATAGCTTATCAGCTACTTTCTTAGATATATATGCTGAAATCTTTTGAACATAACCATCATTTTGTAAAAAGCTACGGGATACATTAAGGGGTAGATCCGGACAATCAATAGTACCCTTAAGCAGCATTAAAAATTCTGGGATTACCTCTTTTATGTTATCCGCAACAAATACCTGGTTGCAGTATAGTTTAATCTGCCCTTCTAGAGTATCAAATTGATTGCTTAATCTTGGGAAATACAGGATTCCCTTAAGGTTAAAGGGATAGTCCACGTTTAGATGAATCCAAAATAGGGGGTCGTTAAAATCGCTGAATACCTTGTGATAAAATTCCCTATACTCTTCCTCCGTACAATCATTTGGATGCTTTAGCCACAGGGGACGGGTATGGTTTACAGGTCTTTCTTCCTCTTTGTTTTTCTTATTCTTGTCACTGAGATCATCGAAATAGATTTCCACTGGCAAGAAACTGCAGTATTTATTTAAAATCTCCCTAAGCCTGTAAGCCTCCAAAAATTCTTTACTATCATCAGAAATATAGAGGGTGACAGTAGTTCCCCTAGTAGTTCTACTGTCAGAAGGCTCCATACTATATTCCATCCCTGTTTCACTGATCCAACGCACAGGATCCGCTCCCTCTTGCCAGGAAAGAGTATCAATCTGCACTTTTTTTGATACCATAAAGGCAGAATAAAAGCCTAACCCAAAATGTCCAATTATTTGACTTTCCTCACCAGTCTTATCCTTATATTTTTCTATAAATTCTTGGGCACTGGAAAAGGCCACTTGGTTGATATATTTCTTAACTTCCTCGGCTGTCATTCCTATACCATTATCTATAACCTTAATGATGCCCTTATCCTTATCCACTTGAACTCTAACCTGCAGGGCAGGTTGTCCATCAAGATTAACTTCCCCTATATTTGACAGCCTCTTAAGCTTTTGGATGGCGTCACAGCCATTGGATACTAATTCGCGAAGAAAAATATCTTTATCCGAATATAACCACTGTTTTATTATAGGGAAAATATTTTCGGTATGAACAGCGATATTTCCGCTCTCTCGAATCATGTATATTCCTCCTCGCCTTTCATCTTTTTTTATTTTACAACAGACATGTTGCTTGTCAATAAAGGGGGCTCATAAAATCCCGCTTATGCGGGATTTTATAATTAATCATCTATTTGTTCTACTATATCTATTTTACCAAATACTACATTGGCTTCAATAGTAAGTTGGGGAGCGCCTTCCCCTGTTCTATAGGTATGGTCTCCAAAAACTATAGTTGATCCATCGGGAGTATTACCGCTTCCAAAAGCAGAATTTAGCTTAACTACAGTAGGTATTTCGGGATTAATCTTTACCAAGGCATTACCGAAGACATTATTTATTTGAATTTTATCCCTAAGATTCTCCTTTGGGACAGATGACAAATCGATAACCATATTCCCAAAGATTATATTATATTCTTTTTCTGGATCCACTACCTCAACCCTGCTCTCAGAGAAAAACATATCCGATCTGCTTCTACTAAAGGATCCTCCCATTAGGGCAGATATTCCCATAGCTATAAATAATACTCCTATTATAATTCTGGGTAAAGAGATATTAAGCTTAAATTGATACTTTAAAATTACCAGAATACCTATTCCAATTAATAAAATTCCCCAAAAATAGCCTTGTGCACCTCTCATAACTACATCCCCTTTTTATATTATAATGGGATCAGGATAGAAAATGGTCGTTAAATCATCTGAAAATAGTTTTTTGCATTGTTAAAGCATATATCCTGAACTATTTTACCTAAGAAATCCATGTCCTTAGGTACCTCTCCATTTTCAGCCCATTCACCTATAATATTACATAGGATTCTTCTAAAATATTCATGCCTTGTATAGGATAAGAAACTTCTGGAGTCAGTAAGCATTCCTATGAAGCGGCTAAGTAAACCTACGTTGGCCAAAACCTTCATCTGTTCTTCCATACCATCCTTTTGGTCATTAAACCACCAGGCGGAACCAAATTGGATCTTACCAGGAATACCATCACCCTGAAAATTGCCTGTCATAGAAGCTAAAACGTAATTATCTTTTGGATTTAAGGTATATAATATGGTCCTGGGCAGCGCATTCTCTACATCCAAAGCATCTAGAAAACGAGATAAATTAAAAGCGATATTGTGGTCATGGATTGAATCAAAACCTGTATCTGGACCTAATTGTTTAAACATTCTAGTATTGTTATTTCGCATAGCTCCTATATGAAGCTGCATTGCCCATCCTAGTTTTGCATACAGCTTGCCTAAGAACACCATAACAGCAGTCTTAAAGGCTTCCTCTTCTTCTAAGCTTATATTCTCGTGCTTTCGTCCTTTGTTAAAAATCTCGTTTAGTTTCTTATTATCCGCTTCTCGATAAGGAACATATTCAAAGCTATGATCTGATAGGCGGCAGCCTCTTTCGTGGAAATAGTTTGCCCTTTCCTCTAAAGCAGTTAGATACTCTTCAAAAGAGTTAATCTCTCTTCCGGTTATTTCTTCTAACCTATTTACCCAATCCTTAAAAGTGTCTTTATTGATATCCAAGCCCTTGTCAGGACGGAAAGTAGGTACTACTTTAACATCAAAATCATCTAAGGATTGAATTTTCTCATGGTATTTTAGATCATCCAAGGGATCGTCAGTTGTACCCACAAGTTTAACATTGGATTTCTTAATAAGCCCCCTGGGAGTGAAGTCCTCTTGTTTTAGCATTTCATTAGCCTTATTCCATATTAACTCAGCAGTATCTTGGTTTAGTAGTTCATATATTCCAAAATATCTGCGGAGTTCTAAGTGAGTCCAGTGATATAAAGGATTACCTATAGTATAGGGAACAGTACTAGCCCATTTTTTAAACTTTTCAAAATCATCTGCATCACCAGTTATGTATTTTTCCTCTATTCCATTGGCCCTCATGGCCCTCCACTTATAATGATCTCCATAAAGCCATACCTCTGTTATATTGTTGTACTGCTTATTTTCCCAAATCTCTTTAGGGTTTAAATGACAATGATAGTCATAGATAGGCATATCCTTTGCATAATCGTGGTACAGTCTAACAGCTGTCTCGTTTAACAATAAGAAATTTTCGTCCATAAAGTTTCTCATCATATCCCTCCGTCATTCTCACAAAAATATACTACTTATAATTTATCATTCTTGACTATTTAAAGCAATTATATATTGACTAAATAAATAATTTTTTCCACATTATCCACATTGCACAGTCCTTTTTATTATGAGCTTTTGAGAGTTTTTTGCCTTTGCTTCGGAGAAGTTATCCACATATTATCCATATATCTGTTAATAACTTGTTTGATTTTAATATAATAATGAATAAAAAGAAAGATTTTATCCACAGAAATTCACATTTTTTACGATTTTGTGGATAGATTTGTGGATAACATGTTTTTTCTTGTGGAATTTTTTCAGTTATCCACATATTATCTTATTGACAAATTTCATTTTTACTGCCATAATCAACTTTAGTGACAATTGCATAAAATTATTCATATAATGTCTTTTAAGTATAATTTTATGCATTATACTACTTACTAATACAGATTTCCCTGTTTTTAGTAAAGGCTTTTATCAATATATGATATTAGCCTTTTTAAGTGTATAAATTTACCAATAAATTTATGAAAATATATATCCTTATTAATTCTATATAAATATACTAATATACACACTAAAGAAAGGAGAAATGTACATGTTTGTAAGAGCACTTAAAGATCTATGGGAGACAGCCAGCTCAGTTCTTCCTCTAATGGCAGTACTTATAGTTTTTCAGCTTGGTGTTCTCAGAAAACCTTTACCCAACCTTAAAGTTTTTATTGTAGCTAGCTTGTTCTGTCTATTTGGCCTTCATTTCTTTATAAAGGGTGCTTCCAATGCCCTAATTCCTCTTGCTGATACTGTAGGTAGCAATATAGTAAGGATAAATAATAACTTTATTATTATAGGATTTGCTCTTTTATTAGGATATGCTTCCACTCTTGTAGAGCCTGCACTAGCAGCTCTAGCTATTGAAGTAGAGGAAATATCTGTCGGTGCCATTCGCCGTAATGTGCTTACACATACCGTTGCCATAGGATTTGGTATTGGACTGGCTATTGGTATTAGCAAAATATTATTTAATATCCCTACAAAAAAAGTTCTTTTACCTCTTTTATTTATATCTGGTATACTTGCCTACTTTGCACCTGAAGAATATGTTGGTATTGCCTTTGATTCTGCTAGTGCTACTACAGGACCTGTAAACATTCCTATTAACATGGCACTGGCAATAGGTATAGCTAAAACTTTAGAAGGTGTGGATCCTCTTTTAAGTGGGTTTGGTATAGTAGGTCTTACTTCTATGGGAACAGTTCTATCAGTTCTCACTTTGGGCATTTTTAATAGATAATTGTAATTTGTTAACCATATAAATATATATTATGGTATAATTATCTATAAGGAGTGATATGTATATAAAAAAGATTTCTGACAAATCCTTTTGGTGTCAGAAATTTTAGGAGGTAAACTATTAATGACTACAAAAGCTATATGCGCTATTGTAGAGCGTGGCAAAGCCGATGGTATTGTGGACAAGGCAAAAAAGGCCGGAGCAGAAGGTGCTACTGTTTTCTATGGTAGAGGTACAGGAGAGAAGGAATTTCTAAAATTCTTTAACCGACAAATAGAATCATCAAAAGAGATTATTCTAATAATTACCGAAGAGGATAAGCTAGATCCTATCCTAAACGCTATTATTAAAGCAGGTAATCTAGATCATCCTGGAGCAGGTATTGTATTTACTTTTGATATTGGAAATTTACATGGTCTCCAACACAGATTAGATGTTAAAAACTAATACGTCTTATAAAAAAGCAGATAGAAACCAAAAATTGGATTCCTATCTGCATTTTTTATATCTATATATCTACAGCTATTATCAGCATCTTTTATATTCTACTAATTAAAACTTCTTCTCCATATTCGATATACAATTCATCAATTAATCGCTTACCTGCACGGGCTATAAATCCATCCTTATCCAAATCCTTAAGAGGTTGGATTTGAGCCACCGCCTTCTTTCTGCCTAAGACTTCTACCTTATCCCCCCAGTTACAAGATAATTCAACCCTGACTTTATCTTCTACGTATATAAGCATTTTATGGTTATCATCTTCGCAATAGGGTCTCAGTATCCTAACACATTTGTTATCCATAAAATCTCCCCCTATACATAATCATATCTTCTAGGTACATCTAGCTTATGTCTAAATAGATGCATTCCATAGCAGACCATAGCCATAGACAAATATCCAATGGTATATCCTAGGGGTGCTGCATTTATTCCCAGCTCATAAGCATGAATAAAACCAAAGAAGGATGCTATGGCACAGAATAAGCATGTATGACCAGCCTTATCAAGGCTTCTATCTATAATAAATACCGTTAGAGTTGCCCATGCCATACCTGTTATTATAGCCCCATTGTTTAGTTCTTCTAGACCTCCCCACATGACGCCTGCATCTAGGAGTTTTTGCCCAACCTCTCGAGTGATCTCCTCTATACCTACTGCCGATAAAGCTCCAGTAATCTCTGTATAGGCATAATTGGCCAAATGGGGAACTAACCCAATAGCAATAGCTGCCCCGTGTCTTCTTGGAGTATCAATAAACGCCTGGGCTACCATAATAACTGCACACCATAGATAAGTAATAGCTATTAGAACTTCTGGCATAAGTTTATAGAAGAAATAGAAGACTCCAAAAAATCCACATATTATATACAGTATGGCCGAAATCCAAGAGAAACCAATTCCTGCATTTCCCTTTTTAAGACCAGCATGTCCCAGCCATACAGTATTGGGCACTACCCCACCAAATAAAGCAGAAATCATAGTAGCTAGCCCATCAACTATTTGAGCTTCCCCTACATGATAATTATCCCCGGCAGCTATAGCGCTCTCTACATTATCCATGGTCTCAATAAAGTTGTATATCTCTATGGGAATTATAACGGATAAATATGGGATGATAAGTTTAAATCCTTCTACTATATTCTTTACAGCAAAAACAGGCAGAGTAGCCTGGCCTACACCTGTCAAATCAAAAGATGCCTCACCTAAGACTAGAGCATATATTATTCCAAATCCCAGGGATACAAGAAGCGGAGGTATTTTACCTGGAAACATATAGCCCCCTATAAGGCCAATAATGGCAATTATCAATACTGGCATTCCTAGAACGGGAGAAGCATAAACATCATAAAGCCCTTTTGTTCCCATCCAAACCAGGGCAATACCTGCCACTGTGGCCAGCATAGCCGCCCTTGGGATAATCTTTCTGATAAAAGGTCCTATAAAACCGCCTATTACCTCTACCATTCCTCCAATAAAGCACGCCGCAACTGCTGCCTGCCATACCTTGTCCGGTTCTAGATTAAGCCCAAACTGAAGAGGCATTATTACCCCAAACAAAAATACAAAAACAGCCGGGCTGGACAAGCCTGAAGGAAGGGCTGTAACATCACTCCTACCTTCCTTTTTTCCTAACTTATAGGCCATCCAGGCGTAATAAAAACCTTGAAATATAAGTCCCATACATATCCCCGGTATAACTTTGCCAAAAACCAACTCCTCAGGCCATCCGAAGGATAAAAGGGTAGCTGCTACTAAAATAAAATTACCTATGTTTCCAAAAAAAGTGTATACAATACCAGAAACATCTCCAGCCTTAAATAGCGGAATTTTTACTTGACTGTTACCCATAATTCTCCCCCCAAAGCATATTCAGATACATTAAAATTACCCCTATTATATGTCAAGACCTATCTCACGAAGATAATCTTTGACCTCATAGTACATGTCTAGCCACTGGTCTACCGGCCTTATAGTTTTTATATCGTAAGCTTCATCAAAGGGTCTTCCAGGATTTCCACCTTCCATTTCAAAGACGTGTTCGTATTTATCTAATAATTTCATTATCATTTTATTCGCCTCTTCCCTAGTTAGGCCTTGCTTGGTGGCTGCCCTTCCTACTTCTCCCATCAGGCGAGCCTCTAGACCAGTACCATTGGGAACACTACCGTCTGCAGAGCCAACCCCTTCTAAATGTCCTCCGCTTACTGTAATAGCTAAAGCGTTGGCTGCTACCTCATATAATAGCTCCTTAGTAAGAGCTCCGCTTTTTGGATATATATCGCATACAATAATGGATGGGGCATTTCGTGCAAAAGCTTGGCATACAACACTCTGTAGCCACATACATCCTCTTGTGCTAGTGGAAACATGCTTTATATGTATAGGATGACAGAGATGATAATCAGCCCTACACACAATATTTGCTGCTAGAAATGAAGCAACCTGTACAACCGCCGCTCCTGGTGCGTCTCCTGCCAATCCGCCTACCATAACTGTAGCCAACGACGCATTCCTCATCCCATAATCTATGGAGCTAGCAGCCCTTACCATATTATCTCTGTCAATGATGAGCTCATTAAACATGGCCACCAAATGAGCATCACATGATCTTAAATAGTCGGGATGGACCACAGAAAGATCCCCAACCTCCGATACACTGCTCTCGGCAGCCAGCATACCCATTCCTGGTCTGCCAACCTCCTTTAAGACTTGACGGAGATACATAAGTTCCCTTCTAACTGCCAAAAGCTCAGATGCTTCTCGAGTCCGCACTTTATACCCGTCTACATCCACCAAAGACCCACATGTAATTAAATCCACCACAGGCTCTTGGGCCCAACTCTTTACGCAAGCTTTAAATAGGTATTCTGGTGTAGGAGCACCAGGATTTCCTGCCCATACTATGGGCCTACGCCTATCTTCAATATCTCTAGCATAGAGAGTGCAGGCATCCTTGCCTTCTCCCATCACTAATTCCTTGGGCTGATTCTCCAGCGCTTCATCAAGCTCTTCTTCATCAATGTGAATGATACGATTGGTTGAAATATTATATACCCCTGTTGAAAGTAGAAGCTCCTTACCAGCCTTATATATTCTATCCACTAGATCGTCATCCACTGGGGTAATATTTTCTGGATCCCAACTAAGATCATATTTCTCAACCAGGTCTCGAGTCTTCATTAATATGTATTCAAAATCCCATTCTTCCTTGGTAACACTTTTACCAGTATGTCCTCTTTCTACTATATCTAAATAATGCCTTATCATAGAAACCCCCTCTATTATTTCCGAACTATTATTTGAAATTTTATCATAATGTTCGGTTTTTGTAAAGCGCATTACTTTTACAAATTAAATTAATCTATTGTATTAGTCCAACAGTTACAATTTAACATTCATAAGGGATATATCAATAGACGTTATATTCATATAGTGATAGTTATTGAATTGGTAAAATAGGTTCAATTATTATCCAAAAACTTTTTTAAGGATTTTAGGGTATATATAATACAAGGCGCTGATGAGTTGGAGGTGAATTATGAAAACCAATTTGATTAAGCGATTAAAAGATGGTGATGACAAAGCCTTCGAAGAGCTTTATGAACGATATGGAGAATATGCCTTGAGGGTAGCAACTGCTATAACAAAAAATCATGCAAATGCTGCCGATGTAGTTCAAGAAACCTTCATCAGAGTATATCATTACATTGATAATTTTGATATAAATAAACCTTTTGAGCCATGGTTCTACAGGATTTTAATAAATGAATGCAATAGATCCTTTAAAAAACATCATGAGAATTTATCTATTAGTGACTATATGGAAAACAGCTCCATGTTTGCTAAAGAAGATGAACATGATTTTGTGGAATATCAACACCTATATGAAGCCATAGGCAACTTAAAGGATATTTATAGAATCCCAATAATTTTAAAATACTTAAAAGGCTTCAAAGAAGCTGAGATAGCTGAAATATTGGGAATCAAACAAAATACCATAAAATCAAGGCTATTAAAAGGAAGACAGTATTTAAAATCAGCTTTAAATAATTATAAAGAAAGGAGCCTGGGAAATGAATGACAGATTTGATGACAAAATTAAAAAAGCCCTTGAATATGGGACCAATAGTGCAGTAAACCAAAAAGAAGAAGTTTGGAATGCTATTAAAGCAAAAACTTATTATTTACCGAAAGGAGTAAGTAGAATGAGTAGAAAAAGAAAGAAACAAAAACCTATTTTAAAAATTTTGGCAGCATCAACTGTTGCAGCCGCACTATTACTAACATTTTTAATTAAAACAGAGCCAGGAAAAGCTGCCATTGATAAGATTAAGGAAATGTTTGAACCTCAAAAGAATATAGTACAGGATCTGGAAGGTAATAAAGAAGAAACTACAGTAGAACTAAACCATAGTAAAATGGGATACGTTATATATGTTGATAAGGAGATGTACGATTTAGTAAAATCTGATGAAGCTGACAGAATTGTAGCCAGACACCAAGGGGAAGGACTTCCTGAGGTATTTATGGAAATTACACAGATTGTAGACAAAGCCCCCGATGCTGTAGCAGCTGATATTGAAAGCCAGCTAAAAACCGAGTTCCCTATAGTGGAAAATCGAGGTCAAACATCCGATCCTATAGATGGTATTCTAATCCGTGCAGCTACAGGTAATGAATGGAATGATAAGGTAGTAGTCTACTATCTAGTAGATAACACACAAGGCGGAACTTTTGTAATAAAACAACAATACTTCTTTGAAGCATCGGAAGGCCATGGAGCTAGATTCTACCATATGCTTAAGGAATTCGAGATAGTAAAAGAATAATAAATTAGCAAAATCGACCTATAAACAGGTCGATTTTTTTTCACCTTTTGATGATATATATCATAGCATATAGTGTAAGATATGACAAATTATATTTTATTGGATATATGGAGGTGTAAAGATTGGATAATAACTATGAAAGCAGCTTACTAATACCTGAAAATCGGCGTAAATGTAAAAAGAAAGATAACTCTTGTCCTCAATTACCTGGCACCTTACTAAGGATTTTTATCCCTGCCGGAGCCACAATAAACCTTCTAAACCTAATTGAAGTAACCTCTCCTTCAGGAATCTGTCTTATCGTCAGAATACCCCTGCTAGGAGATATCTTAAAGGATGGAAATAATATTCCTTTAAGCAATATAATATCTGCTATCGAAGATCTAGGTGGCAGTGTTGAAATTATGACTAACTAATATTCAATTCTCTTCAGAATAAAAAGGCAATAATCCCCTTTAATTTTATCCACCTTAGCATACATGGTTTATATATTTCTAATAGGCCATGTATCCTATTCTTATATCTGTTAATCTATCTAATTTACTGAAATAATAAAGGAAAAACAAATACTTGAGTACCTACTCTACAATATTCCCATAAAATATCCATAACTTGGTTATCTACTGCAATACATCCTTCTGTCCAGTCAGGTTTAGTTGCAGATTTAGCTCCTGATCCGTGTATCATAATCTGCCCACCAAGGGGAGTATTCCAAGGCGGCCTTTTTCCAGAGTTTATAGCATTGACTATTTCATCATATTCGCTTTGCGTAATAAGACCTGAATCCAACATGGTTTTGGTAGAACAAGATGGAGATGAAGACACATATGAGACCGATGATTTGGATACAGCTGAATTTCTCTTTTTAATAGCCTATTAATTAGTCTTTCCACAAGCTATAAGAATACACCTTCTATCATATTAGAATATGCTTATAAAAGCTGAATGATTATTAAAGGTAATATATAAAAAAGGCTGATGTTTGTCTAACATCAGCCTAACACTGAAAAATGGTGTACCCGGAGGGATTCGAACCCCCGACCTTCTGATTCGTAGTCAGACACTCTATCCAGCTGAGCTACGGGTACATATTAATTTTAAATGACTTATAATATTGTACATTATGGTCATAATTATGTCAAGAGACAATTCCTGAGAAAAAATATCGACCCTGTATTATACAGGGTCAAAAATATATATGATAATAAGGGGAGTTAACAATGAAACTTAACACAATCTATTATAACATTCTTTCGACAAAAATCCAATATTTTTTGTGATTTTTTATAAATTCTTTATATATTATCTTCAAAATCTAAAGTTACCTCCTGATAACAGTCTTTACAATGACCCCGAAAAATATAACTGCACTGCTCACAAACCTGGCTGCCACAGTCTGGACACAGGGATATATTTTCTTCATCAAAAGAATAACCGCATATGGAACAAGTTACTTTAATCATGGAATTTGTCCCACCTTTCCTCTTGCTTCCCCTTTTATTATACCTATATAAACCATATTTATTCCCACAAAACTTCTTAATAAAACTTCTCATATCTTTTATTCTAAAAATATTGTTATGTCTAAAAATAAAAAAGCTATATTTTATCTTTGTTATCAGAAGATAAAATATAGCTAGCTTTACTGGCGGAGAAGGAGGGATTTGAACCCTCGCGCCGGTTGCCCGACCTACGCCCTTAGCAGGGGCGCCCCTTCGGCCACTTGGGTACTTCTCCGTATTAATGCTTGGCGGAGAGGGAGGGATTCGAACCCCCGGCACCTTTCGGTGTCACTGGTTTTCAAGACCAGCTCCATAAACCACTCGGACACCTCTCCATATCCCTTATATAAAAGTTGGCATACAGTTATGAAATCTATGAAAACATAGATTTCATAACTGACACCTTCATAGTATATCAAAAGTAAAGAGTACTGTCAACTTATTTTTGCGTTCCAAATTCTCTCAATAAGGAACAATAATTCCCCTAAGGTTATTATAACTTATTTATTTTATCAATTCCACCCATATAGGAGACTAATCTTTTAGGTATTATAACAGTTCCATCTTCTTGCTGATAATTTTCTAAGATGGCTGCCACTGTTCGGCCAATTGCGACACCTGAACCATTTAGAGTATGAACATAGGTTGCCTTACCCTTGTCAGCAGGTCGATATTTTATATCAGCTCTTCTAGCTTGAAAATCTTCAAAATTACTGCAAGATGAAATTTCTACATATCTGCCATAGCTAGGCATCCAAACCTCAATATCATATTTCTTAGCCGCAGTAAAACCTAAATCTCCAGTACACATCATAGATACCCTATAGGGAAGTCCTAAAAGCTGTAGAACTTTTTCTGCATCATTGGTTAGTTTTTCAAGCTCATCATATGAATCTTCTGGTTTTACGAATTTTACTAGTTCAACTTTATTAAATTGGTGCTGTCTAATAAGCCCCCTTGTATCTCTGCCTGCTGAACCAGCCTCTGCTCTAAAACAAGCGCTATAAGCCACATGTTTAATAGGAAGCTGACTTTCATTTAATATCTGTTCCCTATACATGTTGGTAACTGGCACTTCTGCAGTAGGTATTAGGAAATATTCAGTGCCTTGAACCTTAAAGGCATCTTCCTCGAATTTCGGCAATTGTCCAGTTCCTATCATACTCCTTCTATGTACCATAAAGGGAGGGAAAACCTCTTCATAACCATGCTCAGTAGTATGAAGATCTAACATAAAATTAACCAAAGCCCTTTCTAAACGTGCACCCAGTCCCTTATAGAAAGTAAATCTAGCCCCAGTAACTTTAGCTGCAGTGGCAAAATCCAAGATCCCTAAATCTTCCCCTATATCCCAATGGGCCTTAGGTTCAAAATCAAATTGAGTGGGTTCTCCCCATTTTCTTACCACTATATTGTCATCATCGGTTTCACCTACGGGTACTGAAGGATGAGGAATATTGGGTATTGTTAGCAAGAAATTGTCTAGTTCCTCCTGGACCTCTCTAATCTTGTCATCATATTCTTTAATAGTTTTAGATACCTCTTGCATCTCTTTTATAAGATGGTCAGCATCTTGCTTTTCTCTTTTCAATTTTGCAATTTCCTGACTTACAGTATTTCTTCTGTTCTTTAATCTTTCAGCCTCGGCTATATACTCCCTTCTTTTTTGATCTAGTTCCAAGAACTTGTCTAAATCAATGTCTTCTTTCCGTTTTTGTAATGCTTCTTTAACCTCATCAATATTTTCTCTTATATATTTAGGGTCTAACATAATACACCTCCTAAAGTTTCCTAAAATTAAAAAAATCCCGTTCCCATAATAAGGGACGAGATAACCCGCGTTGCCACCCTAGTTGGAGTTTCATACTTAACTCCCACCTCATTGCGAATAACGTTTCGCTAACGGCACAGCTTACTTTAATTCGGCCTGCAGCTCCAGGATGGATTCGATAAACAGTCCCACCGATTTACACCCACCATCGGCTCTCTTTAGGGACTGGGTCTATCTACTATTTCCTTTCATAGCCTTTACCTTATAATTTGTTAATTATTATTATACTATATTTACTCAGATATTCAACAGCTTTTAAAGATTTTAGCTTAATCTGTTAAACTATTCAATGAATAAATATAACAGCTTTAGGATATCATGTAAATAGTATTAGTTTTATATACAATAATCCCAAAAACTTAATGTAGTCTTTGTTTAAAATGTCGAATTTATCGAAATTTGTTGTAATTTGTTCTAGTTATGTTATAATCTAATTAACCAATAATTACGGAATTCTAACATATTGATTAAATATTTTTAAAAATTATTTTCTTATATATTTGTGCGTTTTATTGACCTCCTTTTATATATACTTGTGCCGGCTGATACATAACAGCCGGTATTATTTTATGTTTCCAAGAGGTAGCCTTTTTCTTTTAATGCTGATTCTATTTTATCCAATATACTAGGATCTTGTGCTTCAACAGTGTGCAGATGAACTCCTTCGCTCAGGTAAGATAAGGGCTTTACTCCCTTCTTCTCCATTTCTTTAACAAAATTAATAACATCATAAGGTGATGAAATCATCAGGTCTGCTTTAAATTCGCCATATACCTCATGTTCCACTCTTACATCTATAACAGTGCCCCCAAAATTGACAATTGTCATTAGCTCATCTTTCATATCTTCATAGGTGTGTTTACAAGCAATAACCCTTCTACTTCCACGTTTACTGGAGATTCTTGGGACCATATATCCTTGAGGTGTTGCTATAATCTCTTGTCCGCTAGCTCTTAACAAAGCAATATCCTGCACTATCACTTGTCTACTTACACCAAAAAGCTGTGCTAACTTAGATCCCTTTACTGGCTGCTGACTTTTTGTTATATATTCTAGAATTGCTTGTCTTCTTTCTTCAGAACTCATAGGCATCCTCCTCTTTTTTTAATTATATCATATATTAATCCCTCATTCCTGTATAATAACAAAAGTCTCACGGTTTAATTTAACTACCGTGAGACTTCTTATATATAATCTATGCTATTATTTTATCTAATACATCAGTTAGATAAGTTTTTGGTCTAGCACCCATTAGGCGCTGTACTTCCCTTCCATCTTTGAAAAATATCAAAGTAGGTATACTCATTACTCCAAATTGCATGGCAAGAGTATTATTCTCATCTACGTTTAATTTAGCTATAGTAGCTTTGCCCTTATACTCTTCAGCTATCTGCTCAATTATTGGAGAAATCATTTTACATGGCCCGCACCAATCAGCATAAAAATCCACTAACACAGGGTTTTTACTATTTAATACTTCTTGCTCGAAATTTTCTTGATTTAGGTAAACAACCTTTCCATTCATTTTACTTCCTCCCACATCCTTATTATTATATCGTAATATTATAATATTGTATTATTTAGTTTTTGTCAACACTTTTTTTTATTTTTTTTCAGCCTAAAGAAAAATTAATTAATTAAATTATATTTTTAGGAAAAAATAAGAAAAAACAATAAAAGGAAGGCTTCAAAATGAATATTAGTAGATATCTATCAGCGCTTTTCTTAATAATGCTTTTCGCCTTGGGATTTATGTTAGGAATTAATCAGGATCAAAATAACATAAGACATGAGCAGCAAAATAAATATGTCTATCCTGAAAAAACACAGTCACAAATACATAGTGAATTAGAGATTAAAAATGATTCTATGATAAGTACAAATAATTCAACTATTAAAAGTGACCAAGGAGAGACAAATAATTCACCTGACCTGGAATACTATAAAAAAGCTAGAGTTTTACATGACCAGTATCCTGATACCTTTATAATGGAACACCAGACCAATGATAAGAAAATAGCCCTAACATTTGACGACGGACCTGATGGAAAAACTACTCCACAGATTTTAGATATTCTTAACCAATATAATATTCCAGCTACCTTTTTTGTATTGGGTAAGAACGTAAGGGCTTATCCTAACATAGTTAAAAGAATGATAGATGAAGGCCACCAAATAGCTAATCATAGCTGGTCCCATCTACGTCCTACAGAACTTTCACTTGAAGAGTTTATATTGGAGGTAGATTCTGCGGAAAAAATCTTGCAGGATACCAATATTGCATCACAATTTTTTTACTATCGCCCACCCTACGGTCTTGTTACGCCAGTACAAATAGAAAGTATGAAAATAAAAGGGTATAAAATCATTAGTTGGTCTATAGACTCTTTGGACTGGATTGAATCAGAACCGGAAAAGATACGAGATAAGGTAGTATCTTCTGCCCACCCTGGGGCTATCGTCCTAATGCACTGTGCAGGGGGTAAAGATCAACGCGTAGGCACAATAAAAGCCTTGCCTGGCATTATTGAAGGGCTTACCAGACAAGGCTATGAGTTTGTTACAGTTCATGACTTAATAGATGATAATTAATTAGTTATCTCTATTCCTCCAAACATAACAAGACATTTGACGTTGAGTATAGGCTGATTTTCTCCACCAACATCTAATGCTTTCACTTTATTTTCCCAAGCTCCAAAAATAGGCATACCCTTTACTACAACCCTCCAGTGCTCCGGTACCTTAATTTCGATACCGCCAAAAGCAGCAGTTAATTCTAAAAAAGCACCTTCTTTAGACAACTCAGCTTCTCTAAAATCCAAATCAATTCCACCAAAGGCCGCCGTAGCACTTCCACCTTTAAAATTTTTTGAAACACACTTGTTTTCTAACCCTGAAAAAACAACGAAATGGTTAATGGTATCATCTTTATATTTTAAGATACCACTTTGCTTAGAACCTCCTAGAAGGATGATGGCACCTATTATAATCAAAAGCACAGGCCAAAAATAGTTTCCTATATCACTGGGCAATAAATCCAAGTTTTTTAACTGGAAGAATAGTCCAATTGATATTAAGATAATTGCTGATGAATTGGAATGTTCTCTTGAAAAGAGCTGATTTACTCCTACTGCTATCAAAATTACAGGCCAATACATGGATATTAATGTGGTAAACTCTACAATTTCCATTCTATCCAATAGAAATACAGTACCTAATATAATAAGCAATATTCCAATAAAAGTACGACCCTTCATAAATTAACCCCCTCATATCAAGTCAAAACCAGTTTATACCGATCTTTTGAGGAAGTCAATATATTTTTTTATAATAAAACAAAAACCTCAAGGAAAAATTCCTTGAGGTTTTGAAATATATTTGAATCCGGCAGCGACCTACTCTCCCAGGGGGTCTCCCCCCAAGTACCATCGGCGCTGAAGGGCTTAACTTCTGTGTTCGGTATGGGAACAGGTGTCTCCCCTTCGCTATTGCCACCGGAAATTGTTATCTACACCCTCAAAACTGCACAAT
>ERZ773359.1718-NODE-1718-length-29563-cov-9.368612_pt1 | contig 29563 bp, 28 predicted proteins | sample MGYA00374955_ERZ773359 | MGnify/ENA primary metagenome ERZ773359 (study PRJEB29098, sample SAMN04486028) | biogas fermenter metagenome | study: EMG produced TPA metagenomics assembly of the Biogas fermentation microbial communities from Germany - Plant 4 DNA1...
AGAACGGCACAGGGAGGAATGGTAAATTGAGAACATTCCCCGGGAAGGCGGTTATAGTTCGTTCTGGAGTTGCTAGTTGAAATGAGAGTAGGCTATGCCGGCTTCCACCGTTATCGGAAATGATCTTTGCTGAGCAAGGATCGGAAAGCGGAGTCTGTTTGACTAAAATGGGTGGTACCGCGGAAGTAACCTTTCGTCCCAATCTGGGCGGGAGGTTTTTATTTTACCTGTTTTAATAGGGAAGGAGGGCAATTTATGCAAGATGAATTAAAAAACATTCAAGAACAAGCCTTGAAGGAGATTCAAGCCGCAGCTTCTTCTCCGGAACTAGCTGAGATTAGGCTCAAATATTTCGGCAAAAAAGGTATTGTGACCAAGTATTCGCGATCTTTGGGGACGCTTTCGGCGGAAGAACGTCCCAAAGTTGGTAAAGCCATCAATGAGCTCCGTCAAGGGCTGGAGAATGAGTTAAAATTACGCCAAGAGGAACTGGAAAGGCGTGAAGCGGCAGCCAAATTCGAACAGGAAAGGATCGACGTTGAACTACCGGGGAGAAGACCCCGCCGGGGCCACCCCCATCCACTGCAACTCATCATTGAAGAGATTACCATGACCTTTTTAGGGATGGGTTTTTCGGTGGTCGAGGGTCCGGAAGTGGAACTTGATTATTATAATTTTGAAGCCTTGAACATACCGCCCGAGCATCCGGCGCGGGAGATGCATGATTCACTGTACATCACCGACAATATTCTTTTACGTACCCACACCTCACCAGTGCAAATAAGGGCGATGGAAAAAATTCACCCGAATCCAGTCCGGATCATTGTCCCCGGCCGGGTTTACCGCCGTGACGCCCTTGATGCGACCCATTCACCGATTTTCCATCAGATCGAAGGGCTCCTGGTGGATAAGGATATAACCTTTGGTGATCTAAAAGGCGTCTTAACCGTTTTTGCCAAGAAATTCTTTGGTGAAGACCGCCAGGTCCGGTTACGCCCTAGTTTCTTCCCCTTCACCGAACCCAGCGCGGAAGTGGATGTTTCCTGTGTTTGCCAAGGAAAAGGGTGCCGGATCTGTAAAAATACCGGTTGGATTGAGATTCTAGGCTCCGGTTCGGTCCACCCCAAAGTACTGGCGATGGCCAATTATGACCCGGAAATCTTTTCTGGTTTTGCCTTTGGTATGGGCGTGGAACGCATCGCCATGCTGCGGTACGGGGTCACCGACATCCGTCATTTTTACGAAAATGACTTCCGTTTTCTCAGTCAATTTTGCTAAGGGGGAATAAGGATTGCGCGTATCATATAAATGGTTACGGGAATACGTCCCAGTAGAGCAAAGTCCGGAGGAATTGGCCGACCTTTTAACCATGGCCGGGCTTGAAGTCGATAATATGATCGATTTAGGGGCTTCTTACCGCGGCCTTAGTTTAGGCCAGGTGATCAGCCTCAAGCCCCATCCCCGTGCTGATCAGCTTTCTGTCTGTGGTATTCGTTTGCCCGATGGCGAAGTGACCGTTATTACCGCCGCGACTAACCTGAAAGTAGGGGATATAGTTCCGCTGGTCCTGCCTGGTTCAACTCTCCCCGACGGAAAAGTAATTCAGCCCACCGAATTTCAGGGTATTGTCTCGCAAGGCATGCTATGCTCCGAAGAAGAGCTGGGCCTGGCCCGTAAGTCGGAAGGGATTATGGTTTTACCTCCGGACACCGACATAAAGGCCGATCTACCCTCAATCCTTGGTTTGGACGACCATGTTTTGGTCTTAGAATTAACCCCGAACCGGGCCGATTGTTACGGTATGCTGAATGTTGCGCGGGAAGTGGCCGCCCTCACGGGAACTCAGGTCAAATTGCCAGTTTCTACAGTCCAAGAAGAACTAGAGCAATCCATCCACGATCTGGTCACCGTTGAAGTGGTCGACCCCGATCTAGCTCCCCGCTATGCAGGCCGGGTTCTGCTCAATGTCAAAGTTGGGGAATCACCTTTATGGTTGAAGACACGTCTGCTGGCGGCCGGAATGCGTCCGATCAATAACTTGGTGGATTTGACCAACTATGTAATGTTAGAGTTTAATCAACCATTACATGCCTTTGACCTTAACCTAATGAAAGACCGGAAGATCGTAGTCCGTTCCGCGCGGGAGCATGAATTGATTCAAACCCTGGACGGTGAAGAAAGAAAACTTAAACGGGGCCAACTGGTGATTGCCGATGCCGAACGGCCACAGTGTATTGCCGGGGTAATGGGCGCGTTTGATAGCGAAGTAACCGCCGCAACTGACAGCATCTTCTTAGAATCCGCTTATTTCTCTCCAGTCAGTATTAGAAGAACCGCCCAAGAACTTGCCATCCGTTCCGAAGCGGCCATCCGATTCGGGAAGGGCTTAGATCCGGAGACCGTACCTACGGCCTTAGACCGGGTTGCCTCTTTGGTTCAACAACTTAAAGTGGCCCAGGTGGCGAAAGGAGTCATCGATCAGAACTCCCGGCCAACGGTGGCGCGGAAAATTTGGTTCCGTCCGGAACGCATCAATGCCTTACTCGGAACCCAACTGGAAAGCGCGTACATGACGGAAATCTTCCAACGGCTCAACTTCCAAACCGAAGCAGATACCGCAGCTGGTAAAACCTATCTGGTGCCCCCATCTTACCGGCTGGATATTGAGAACGAAGCGGATTTAGCGGAAGAAGTCGCCCGGATCTACGGATACAACAATATTCCCGCGACTTACCCGGCAGCCCAAATTATCGGGCGGCTCACGCCGGAACAAGAGTTTTCGGCACAAATCAGGAACATCCTTTTAGGATTGGGCTTAAGCGAGATCATTACCTATAGTTTCCACGGCGAGAAAATGTTTGACCGTTTAAATATTCCCGAAGGGCATCAACTGCGACAAAGCGTTAAGATGATGATCCCCTTAAGTGAAGAAGGTTCCCTGATGCGCACCACATTACTCCCGGGTGTGTTGGAGAGCTTAAGCTACAACGCCAGCCGCAACCACCACGATCTCCAGGTCTTTGAGATGGCCCATGTATATCAGCCGAAAGCCGATACCGGTGAGTTACCAAACGAACCTTTACATCTAGCCGGTGGGCTCAGTGGCCGGGTCTACGAACCCGGATGGAACCAGAATAACCGGGAAGTAGATTTTTACGATGGGAAGGGTTTGCTCGAAACCCTCTTGGCCCATTTACGGGTCGAAGGAATAAGTTTTCGCCGGGGCGAACATCCGACGATGCATCCGGGCCGAACCGCGGTGCTCGAAGTCGCTGGTCGTCAAGTTGGCTTTGTTGGCGAAATTCATCCCACGGTTAAAAAGGAGTTTGACCTGACGGCTCCAGTGATCCTTTTTGAGCTTAATTTAGAGGTACTGTGGTCGGCGGTGGATAAAGAGATCATTCGGGTGATGCCTCTTCCGAAATTCCCTCCGGTCTTGCGTGATCTGGCTTTCATTTTACCGGAAAACATCAAAGCGCAAGCTGTTACCGCACTCTTCCGGGAATTTGGCGGCGAAAAACTGGAAGCGGTCAGCCTTTTCGATGTCTATCAAGGCGAACATATTCCGAACGGATACCGTAGTTTGGCGTTCTCCTTGACCTTCCGGATTCCCGACCGGACCTTACAGGATGAAGAGGTTAATACAATTATGGAAGCGATCGTTAAAGCCGCTACCGAACGGTTTGGTGCTCAACTCCGGTCCTAACAAGTAAATATATCCTATAAACACCCCCTGGTTGTGACCAACCTGAACGGGGGTGTTTTTTTCTGTATTTTTGGACATAAACAGTTAAAAAAAGTGAATATTCGGTTTATCTCTGGATGAATAAACGATGAATATTCGCCGATATTTACAATAAAAGGAGGAGGGAGGCATCTACTTGATCCTGAAAAACTTGGCGACGTCATGGGCACAAGCGCTTTCACAGATTGCCGGGGAAACTGACCCGTACAAAATTGCGTTAGCCCGTTACATGCTGGAAAGTCTCCTTTCTAGCATCCTCTCCCTACTTTTCATCCTGCTTTTCGGGCTGATCTTCGGTGTCTTAAAAACAGCAGTTCTTCTGACTGTGGTCGTTATGCTCTTGAAGGCTCTTATGGGCGGTTTACACCTGAAAACCCCGTTCCGCTGTGCTCTAGTCGGGGCGATTATGACTATCATCCTTAGCTATATTGTTCTTTTCCTCCCCTTTCATCAGCTTCCAACACTACTCCAATTATGGGTCTTTGTCTTCATGATTTATATTGTCTGGAAGCAAGCACCCCTTGAAGCAAAGGGAAAACCTTTGACCACTGAACAAAAGAGGGGACTAGCCCGCAAATCACGGATTGTGATCCTTCTGATCGTTTTCATCTGCTGGTGCTGGCCACAGGGTTTTGTGACAAATGAACTCTTTTACGGAACGGCGTTTCAAGTCTTAAACTTAACGAAACCGATGGCGCAGGCGATCGATGGGCTCGACCAACTCCTTGATCGAGGGTGGAATAAGTTTCAAGGGTACATAAAAGGAAAATAAGGAAAGGAGGATAGTAAAGTGAGAAAATGGATCTTTTCGGCGATCCTGTCGGTGTTGGCGGTATTGGCTACTTCTACAATGAGTATGGCGTGCTGGATTTTATATTATCAACCCGAAGCACCCCAAAAACGGTAAGTGAATCGAATAATTTATTCTGAAACATGATGACAATTTTTGAGCGGATTAATTGTTTGGCACACAATTAAGCTAAAAGAATGTTTCCTAATAACTACAAAGAAATATGAACTTCTTCAGTGGACGTGTGTATTAATATTGCATACGTCCACTCTATAAATTATTTTTGCTTTCGAGGCAGGTGCAAAATCTTTGCCAAAAGAAGTGTTACTGGAGCTAATAAAAAGTAAGAATTATTTTATTTTTCTTTTAACAATAGGCGTTTTCTTACTGAACTGGACAGTTATACTTAAACTAGGTCTAGTAATTCTTCGGTGTAATGTAGATACTAAAAGATTAATTTTCCCCTGGGCTTTAATTGGGGCTACTTATAGTCTCTTTGCAAAACACGTTATCCTAAATTATCTGTATTTTCTCACCAGTATACTCCTAATATACCTAATACTAATAAAAATCAGTAAGGCACAAGCGGATAAAGCTTTTTTTGCGGCATTAATCTCACTACTGGTTGTTGTCTTCAGTTTTTTACTAATAGGACAACCTCTCTTACTCCATAGTAAATTTCGCCCTTTAATGTTTGGGCCAACAGGTGTAATAATTGGAAGTTTAGTAGAGGCTATTTTACCGATATTTTTTGTTCTGATGTATCGTAACCATAGACATTCCGAACTAAACAAAGACAAAACGTATTTTCTAAACGTTACTGTTAATATTATCCTTTTATTTATTGTATATTGTTTATTTGCGATCATTTTTTATTTCCTTGCAAATTGCAGTGATTCGATCCGGTGGCAAATCTTAATCAGTGAATTTATTCTGATTGGTATCACATTTTTTGTTTTTATTCGGATTAGAACTACCTTTAAAAAAGAACAACAAAGGAGCGAAGAAAACCACAGCAACTACCTTCTAAAAACGATCCTTTCCAAGCAACGAGAGTATCGTAATTTTTTTCAGGTGATTAGGACAATGGCGGAAGGGGGGAAAACCAGCGAGATCGTGGACTATATCGACGATATTTTCGTGGAGATGTCACTGGTGGAGACTTTTGATGAAGAAAATCCCATCTTCACCTCATTGCTAGTGGCAGAGCAGATTAAAGCAAAAGAAAAGGGGATAATCATTACCAGCACAACAAAGACAACTCTGAGCGAGTTAAAAGAACCGGTGAAAGTTTACGACATTTTCAAGGAGTTACTCCAGTATTTTGTCGCTTGCGAAGAAGAAATCAACACTAATACGCATCATCTGAACATCGAAGTCAGCGAAGATAAGCAGCATTATTCCTTTATGATTACGCGACAAACGGAGGATGGGGAGAAAAGCTCAGGTCCATGGGCAGAGTGCACACCTCTCGATGGGGATCAAACGCTACAACCGATTAAAAAGCGGATTAAACAACTTCATGGGCAGTTCTATTATCTTTACAAAGGCAATGACTTAATTGGTTGCCTGTTCAAAGTAGGGAAGGTCAAACACACGCAGTTTCCCTTTCCGATTGGTTTGTAACCCGACTCCTTTGGAAAAGAAGGAGTTTTCTTTTTTTCTGTCAAATATATAAAAAAACTGCTATGCTTGGGTGGTGTCGTAATGCTAACGCCAGAGGTCCAGCAGAAGCCCCTCAACCGTGTAACCATAAAAATTATGGGTGATGAATACACTGTGGTCGGACCGGAGTCACCCGAGTATATTAATCACCTGGTAGAAACCATCGAAACCAAAATCGCGGCCGTCCAAGAAGCCCATGGTGATGCCAAACTTTCGAAAACACAATTGGCCATCTTGGTAGCCTTACAAATTACGGATCAACTGGAGAAACTACGGTTCGCCCATGAAAAATTGGAAGAATTGATCCAAACCGCCAAATAGGTTCGAGGTTTTTATATTGCGGAAAACCCATGGCGGTTCTTGTTTTATTTTCTGTGGTGATCTATTACGAACCGCAACCATTTTTCCTTGTTGAGTAGGTGTTTTACAGATTACGGATCCACTAGCAAGATTCGCATAGACGACATAAAAATGGAAAGATTACTAATGCGGACAAATCGGTTTACGCCAACCGGAGGAAATTATCATGAACTTGGATCTAGCCTTTTTAGACTGGGCAATCATTATTTCGCTACTCATCTTTACCTATCGGGGGTTTCGTCATGGATTTGTACAACAGTTATTGGGGCTCCTCGGTTCTGTGGCTGCCGTGGTTGCCGCGTTCTATTTCTATAAAAAGCTCGGTCTTATTTTAGCAGAGTTGCTCCGGATCTCCGACAACCTGGCTGGGATCCTCGGCTTTATTTTAATAGTGATCGGGATCAGTGCCGTGGTGGGACTTAGCGGAAAGAAATGGAAGAAAATCACTGACAACTCGGCCATCTCGACGCTGGATGGGATCGTCGGTGCGCTTTTTGGTGCTTTTAAAGTCTTGATCGTCTGGGTCTTGATTTTACTGCTCCTTTCGTCCTTGCCCTGGGATTTTGTCCAGACTCCTCTCCTCGAATCCACACTGGCGCGGGATGTTTTGAAACTGGCGCCCACTTTTTATTTTCTCCAGGAACGGGCGTTGCCGGCTGATGTTCCGCGGCTCTATATGACCCCAGAAGGGTTACAGTTTAGAAGAGTTGTATACGAAGATTTAGACGGGAGCACCTGTATTGCCTGCGGCGGTGAGGTTCGATACTTAGGACCGGCCAAGCAAGGCCTTTTTTATTTTCCCCTCTTCGAATGTACCCTTTGTGGGCGTAAAAGTGACGGGTGCCAAACATTCGAAGGCTTTCATCTTTTTTACGGCCGTTGTCCTTGGGATGCACGGACTTTTCCCCAGGGCACGAAGTGTGAAATTTGGCAAGCAGAACCTCCTGTTTATCCGGGTACCATCTGTCCGGTTTGTGGGCAAAGTAATGTAAGCTCCTTTTAACATGTTGACACAAGGCCCCTTACGCCATAAAGGGAATAATAGCGCAAAAGGATTATTGGCCGATCATGTTGAAATCGCCTTTTAAGCAATGATTATATAAGAAAGTAAAGTGAGACAACGATGGAGAACAGCAAGTCGAATCTTCCCGAGTTGTTAGCCCCTGCTGGCGACTGGGAAACATTAAAGGTTGGCGTGGCCGCCGGTGCGGATGCGGTTTACGTTGGCGGGAAACTCTTTAGCGCCCGGCAGTTTGCCACTAACTTTGACCGTGATGAGCTCGCCAAAGCCGCCGATTACCTTCATCTGCGTGGCCGTAAACTGTACGTGACGGTCAACACCCTGATTAAACAGGAAGAAATCGATGATCTGTTAGACTACATGGATTTTTTGTCCACAATTGGAACGGATGCGGTAATCCTTCAGGATTTGGGCGCGCTTCATCTGATCCGCACATATTGGCCGCAACTACCGGTCCATGCTAGTACGCAGATGACGGTGCATGATGGGGCGGGGGTACGGATACTCCAGAAACTGGGTGTGGAAAGGGTGATTCTCTCCCGCGAACTGAGCTGGGAAGAGATTAAATCCATCCGTGAAGAGAACCATGTTGAAATTGAGGTTTTTGTCCACGGGGCGCTCTGTGTGGCCTATTCGGGGGCTTGCCTTTTTAGCAGTCTGGTAGGGGGACGGAGTGGAAACCGGGGACGTTGTGCCCAACCCTGCCGTCTAACCTATACTTTATACCAGACCACCGCCCACGGGAGGCCACTGCCCGTTTCGGAAAAAGAAAAACATCTACTTTCCCCGAAAGATATGGCGCTGATTACTGCTATTCCCCAATTAATCGAAGCCGGAGTTAGCTCGTTAAAGATTGAGGGGCGGATGAAAGGCCCCGAATACGTGGGAACAGTCGTTAATAGTTATCGGAAAGCTTTGGACCGTTTTGGTGAAGTACCGGAGAAATTCCGGGTGCGAAAGGAAGAATTGAACGCCTTAACCACGGTCTTTAACCGGGGCTTATCCTCCGGTTATTTCCTGGGGGACCTTGGTCCTGCGTTAGTCAGTCCCGAGCGGCCGAACAACCGGGGGCGCTTTATTGGCCGGGTGAAAAGTTATGATGAGAAAAGAAAAAAATGCCTGATTAAACTGGAGGAAACACTGAGCGAAGGCGACGGTGTGGAAGTCTGGGTGAAAGTGGGCGGCCGTGTGGGCACGATCGTTGAAAACTTGACGGTCAACGGGAATAAAGTGGAAGAAGCTCCAGCCGGAGCGGAAGCATGGTTTGCTTTACCGCAGAAAGTAAAGCCCGGCGACCGGGTATTTCTTACTTCCTCCCAACGCTTGGGGGAAGAGATCCAACAAATGCTGCGCAATGATTATCCCGGGGCAAAACTCCCTTGTGACCTCGATGTCAAAGTTGCGCCCGGACAACCCCTGGTTTTAGCGATGGAAGGTTCAGGGGAGAAGGTAGAGGTTGCTTCGGCCGAAAAGGCGGAGACAGCGACGAAACATCCGTTAACCGAAGAAACCCTCCATCACCACCTGACCAGGTTGGGGGAGACTCCTTTCCGTGCTGCTCGCTTTTCAACGGTGATTGAAGGTAACCCAATTTTGCCTTTCAGCCAACTTAACCAGGTCCGGCGGGAAGCGGTTGCCCGCTTAAGTGAAAAAATCTTAAAACCGCACCGTCGGAATCCAATTAACCTTGGGAAAGTAAAAAGCCAGGTGGCAGAGGCGTTGAGACCGCAAAAACGCTCCGGTCCTTCTTTCTTAACCGTTTTTGCGGGGAACCTTGATCTTTTAAAGACGGCTCTAGATGCTGGGATACCGAGGGTGATCTTCGGGGGAGAGAGTTTTACCCCTGGTTTTCGATGGACAAGGGAGCATTTGGCTGCTGCGGTTGAACTGGCCCGCCGGGCTGGAGCGCAAGCCATCATTGCCCTGCCCCGGATCACCCGCGAGCGGGAGAAAAAGGCTATCGCCAATTACCTCCAGGTCAGCCATGATCTGCAACCCGATGGTTTTCTCGTTTCCCATCTGGGCAGCCTCCAATTGGTCTGTGACCTTTCGGATCTGCCCATTTATGCGAATCACTCTTTTCACTTTTTCAATCCTTTTACCCTGAAGCCCTTGCATAACTGGAACGTTACCGGGCTCACCCTCTCCCCGGAATTAACAAAGGGGGAAGTCTTTACCCTCATCGATAGTCCGGAGTTCAGCGGGTTTGAAGTGGAGCTTTTGGTCTTTGGTGCGCTTGAACTGATGATTTCCCAGTATTGTCCCATCGGGGCCTGGGTTGGGCGCAAGGAGCCCAAAGTCTGCCCCCGCCCCTGTACGCAGCGGCGTTATTTCTTGCGTGATCGGAAAAACATTGATTTTCCGGTCCTTACTGATGAGTTTTGCCGCATGCATTTACTAAATAGCAGGTATCTTTCGTTACTCCGCGAACTTGAAGCTTTAAAAGACAAACGACTTAGTTTACGCTTGGAGCTACGCCACCAAAACCCGAAAGTGGCGGCCAAGGTGATTCAGTTGTTTCAGCAGGGTCTTGCGGGCGGTGCGACCGCAGCCGACCAAGCCACTCTGGAATCATTTCTTGATCAAGGACTGACGCGCGGCCATTTTTACCGTGGAGTTGAATAATAATGATTTACACATCTTCTGAACTGTGATAAAATTTATTTTGGAGTTTCTCGCCAAAACTCTAAACGAAAAAAGCGTAAATGCCACCCCTTTCTGGGATTACCGTTACCTCCGGCGGGATTCTCGGATTGGAGGGCTAAGAATTTAAGGAGGTGAAACAAGTGCTGACTCTGGAGAAGAAGGCCGAAATTATTGCCAAATATCGCCTGCACGAGGGCGACACCGGTTCTCCCGAAGTTCAAATTGCGATTCTGACGGAAAGAATAAACTACCTTACCGAGCACTTAAAGGTCCATAAGAAGGATCACCACTCGCGGCGTGGTTTATTAAAGATGGTCGGTCAGCGCCGTGGTTTGTTGAATTATCTCTACAAGACCGACATCCAACGGTACCGTTCGATCATTGAACGTCTCGGGTTGCGCAAATAAAGAAAAGGAAGCGGGGGCTCCCCGCTTTTCTTTCTGTATTTGGTCATAATAATAAAAACAGTATACCCGGCTCCCAAGAGCATGTTTGGAGAAGGGTAGAAAGGGGGATTATTTATTGAAGAAATACCAAATTGACCTGGCCGGTCGACCTTTAATTGTCGAAATAGACAAAGTAGCAAAACAAGCGAATGGTGCTGCTCTGGTCAGGTATGGGGACACGGTAGTCTTAGTTACTGCTGTGGTTTCAGCCCAACCCCGTGAGGGGATCGATTTTTTTCCGTTGTTAGTGGATTATGAAGAAAGGCTTTATGCGGTGGGGAAAATTCCCGGTAGCTTCCTCCGGCGGGAAGGACGGCCAACCGAAAATGCCATCTTGGCCGCCCGGACGATCGACCGACCGATTCGGCCTTTATTCCCAAAAGGTTTCCGCAATGATGTTCAGGTGGTCGCGACCGTTTTATCGGTTGATCCGGATAATCCGGCCGATACCACAGCAATGATCGGGGCTTCGATCGCCCTTTCCATTTCGGAGATTCCTTTCCAAGGTCCGGTCGCCGGCTTACACGTGGGACGGGTGGACGGAAAACTGATCGTCAATCCCACGGCGGAACAAGCCGCCAAAAGTGACCTGGATCTGATTATCGCCGGAACGAAAGACGCGATTATGATGGTGGAAGCCGGCGCTAATGAAGTTACGGAAGAAGATATCCTCGAGGCCATTCTTTTCGGCCATGAAGAGATCAAAAAGCTCGTTGCCTTCCAGGAAGAGATCAAAGCGGAAATTGGTAAACCGCAAATGGAGGTAGAAGCTTCCGAACCGGATCCACAGATCTACGTGGCGGTAAAGGAATTCTGTGCAGCGAAAATATCGGAGGCTTTACGGACCGGTGATAAACTAAAAAGAGAAGCACAGGTTGATCAGGTGAAAGAAGAGGCTCATCAGCACTTTGCGGCCGAATTTGGGGAAGAAACCTATGCCGAAAAAGCCCGCGATATCAGTGAGGTCCTTGATACCCTGATCAAAGAAGAAGTACGCCGTATGATCGTGGAGGAGCAGGTGCGTGTGGACGGGCGGGCTTTGGATGAAATTCGCCCCATCTCCTGTGAAGTAGGGCTCCTTCCGCGGACGCATGGATCCGGCCTCTTTACCCGTGGACAAACCCAGGTCCTTTCCGTTGTCACTTTAGGGCGGATCAGTGAAGAGCAGATTCTGGATGGTTTGGATGATGCGGAGACCAAACGCTACATACACCATTATAACTTCCCCGCATACAGTGTGGGTGAAGTAAAACCAGTCCGGGGTCCTGGACGCCGCGAGATTGGACACGGTGCTTTAGCCGAACGCGCGCTGGTCCCGATGATTCCTTCGGAAGAAGATTTTCCCTATACCATCCGGGTTGTTTCGGAAGTGGTTGAATCAAACGGCTCAACTTCCCAGGCTAGTGTCTGCGGAAGCACACTTGCCTTGATGGATGCGGGGGTTCCAATTAAGAAACCAGTTGCTGGCGTGGCTATGGGTCTAGTTAAATACCAGGACCAAATCCGGATCCTCACCGATATCCAAGGGTTGGAAGATCATTTGGGGGACATGGACTTTAAAGTAGCGGGAACGAAAGACGGCATCACTGCCATCCAAATGGATATGAAGATTTCCGGTATTTCCCGCGAGATTCTCCAACAAGCTTTGGAGCAAGCCAGAAAAGGGCGGTTATTTATCCTTGACAAAATGCTTGCGGTAATCGACAAACCACGGGCCGACTTGTCGCCCTTTGCCCCACGGATGATCACTTTCGAAATTGATCCCGATAAGATCCGTGATGTGATTGGACCTGGTGGTAAAACCATCCGCAAAATCATTGAAGAAACCGGCGTCGATATTGATATCGAAGACGACGGGCGCGTCTTTATTACCTCTGTGGACAGCACCGCTGGGGAAAAGGCGAAAGCCATTATCGACCGGTTAACCAGCGATGTGGAAGTCGGAAAAACCTATTTGGGGAAAGTAGTCCGGTTGATGAACTTTGGGGCCTTTGTCGAGATCCTTCCGGGGAAAGAAGGTTTGGTCCACATCTCGCAACTGGATAAGGAACGGGTGGCCAAGGTAGAAGATGTCGTCCAGGTTGGTGATGAGATTTTGGTCAAAGTCATTGAGATCGACAAGCTAGGCCGCATTAATCTCTCCCGCAAAGTACTCCTCCTTGACCAGGACCGAAACTAAAAGAGAACCGAGAGGAAATTCTCGGTTTTTTTTATTGTATTCACAATAGGATTAAAGCCGCTCATATATTAATATAAAGACAACAGAGAGGAGGAAGGAGAATAACCCCTTGGTCCCACCTTAAACGTTACGGACGGATGCTACTTTTGGGTATCACCCTGCTTTCCTTAGTTAAGTGTTTAATCTTCCCCAATGCCCTGGATGTCATCATCTTGGTCGGACTCTTATTCCTCGACGGAATCATCTTTCTAGGCAACGCAAAAGGCCTCTAAAACGGGGCTTTTTTTTCTTTTAATGCAGCGAGGGATGGGTTTACCTTTTGTTTAAAAAGGCTTGACAAATCCAGTAAATTGGGGCATGATGGATAGTGGAGAGACAAAGTGGAGCGAAATGGAGTGAAATGGAGAAGAGGGTGAAGCGGTTTTGTTTATGGGGGAATACCAACATTCCTTAGATGACAAGGGGCGCCTCATCATCCCCGCTAAACTAAGGGAAGGGTTGGGGGAGAAGTTCATTCTCACCCGTGGACTTGACCGTTCGCTTTTTGTTTATCCTCTTTCCGAGTGGGAAACCATAGAAGAAAGAATGAAATCTTTACCGACCACGCAGGCTGATACCCGTGCTTTCGTCCGGATGTTCTTTTCTGGAGCGGTTGAATGTGAACCGGACAAGCAGTGGCGGATTTCAATTCCCCCTAACCTTCGTACCTACGCCCAGATTGATAAAGACCTTTATATTCTCGGTGTTTCAACGAGAATTGAGATTTGGGCCCGGGAGGTCTGGGAGGCATATGCGGCGCAAGCGGAGGACTCTTACGAAGCTTTGGCCGAAACGATTGTTGGGATTGGGATCTAAAACCTTGCCCCGGCTGGCAACCGTCCGCACACGTGAAATGATGAAAAGCAAAGCCGGGGGGTGACAAGCCCCGAAGCCGGACTTGAGCTGTTCATTCACCGCAGCCCTTCTCGCGCTGGGAGAATGACAGACTGATATTCTCCAGGTGGTTGAAGAAGAGGAAGGTTACATATGGAAGAAGTCAGGCACCAACCGGTGATGCCGGTGGAGGTAATCCAGTATCTTGACCCCCAACCGGGTGAAGTTATTGTCGATGGGACGATCGGTTTAGGGGGACATAGTCGATTAATCGCTGCGCGGTTGGGGACCGAAGGCACCCTTATTGGGATTGATCAAGACGGGTCGTCCTTGGCGATTGCCCGCGAAAACCTGGCTTTTTTCTCGGGGCAACTGGTCCTTTTCCATGATAATTTCCGTAATATTGGGTCAATTGTTCGCCAATCGTTCCCGCAGGGAATCGATGGTCTGCTACTTGATCTCGGGGTCTCATCCCCCCAACTTGATCAGGGGGAGAGGGGGTTCTCCTATCAACAAAAGGCCGCTTTGGATATGCGGATGAATCCTGAACAACCCTTCTCCGCAGCGGATCTGGTCAATACTTATTCGCAGGCCGAGTTAACGCGGGTGATCCGGGAGTACGGTGAAGAGCGGTGGGCCAGTCGGATTGCCCAGTTTATTGTGGAAGCACGAAAAAAAACGCCATTGACGACCACTGATCAGTTGGTCGAGGTGATTAAAGCAGCAATTCCTGCTGGTGCCCGGCGTACTGGACCCCATCCGGCCCGACGTACCTTTCAAGCAATTCGGATCGCCGTAAACCAAGAGTTAGAAGCCCTCCAGGAAGGCCTTGAGGCCGGAATCGCTTCTCTAAAACCAGGCGGTAGAATAGTCGTAATCAGTTTCCACTCCTTAGAAGATCGGATTGTGAAAAAAACATTTCGCCAGAAAGCAAAGGCCTGTAACTGTCCTCCTACGCTTCCTGTTTGCCAGTGTGCGGGAAAACCGGAACTGAAGATCTTAACCTCGCATCCGGTGGTCCCAACCGCCGAAGAGAGCCAAACGAATCCACGTAGTAGAAGCGCCAAACTTCGAGCCGCCTATAAACTGGTCTAGGTTAGGAAAGGAGAGCATAAAAATGATCAGGGCAAGTGCGAGAAGATTAACACCCGATCCTCCTCCTAAGGTGCGCACCAAGAAAGTCAGAAAAGTTACCATCAATATGGAACAAGTCCGAAAAGTTCTTCGGGTGGGTGGGTTGTTTGTTGTTTTAACGTTAGCAAACGCTTCAATCCAGGCGCTTGTGGCCCAAACCCAGTACCACTTGAAGGAAGTCCAGGCGGAAATACAGGTGGTGGACCAAAAAATTGGTTGGCTCCAGTATGAGCTAGCCAGCCACCTTTCACAACAACAAATTGCGCGGTTATCGCGAGAGCGGGAAGAGACGAATCAGAAGGAAGAGAAGGCCCTTGCCCATCATTCACCAAGTCTTGTTCTCCCGCCGACCGTTTTGAAAATTGATCCGGCCACCCCGCTTCCGGAAAAAACCCTATCGGCAAAGCTTTATGAGTGGGTGTCCGGAATGGGACGTACCTTAGCCGAAGGAGTACTTGCGGAGTGAAAAGTTAGGGGAGGTATCCTGGTGCCCGGGTTAAATCCATTAATGATCAGAAAAAGAACGACCTTACTTCTATTAGGCATTTTCGGCATAATAGGAATTCTGACAGGTCGTCTTTTCTATATTCAGGGGATAAAAGCCAGTTACTATCAACACTTAGCAGAGGACCAAAGGCTAAGGGATATTCGGGTCGAACCGATGCGCGGTACGATCCTCGACCGGAAAATGAATACCTTGGCCTTTAGTTTCGATACGGAAGCTGTTTATGCCATTCCTTATCAGATCAAGGATCCTTTAGGCGATGCGAAAATTATTGCCGAAAAATTAAACCTCTCGGAAAAGGAAGTCTATAGTAAGCTGACGAAGAAAGCATCGTTTGTGTGGTTGAAATTAAAACCTTTACCGGAAGAAGTACAAAAGATCAAAGAAGCGCGTCTGCCTGGCGTAGAAGTTGCGCAAAAAGCGCAACGCTTTTACCTTCAGGGGAGCTTAGCTGCTCATGTCCTGGGGATCTCCGGCATCGATAACCAGGGCTTGGAGGGGATCGAAAAATACTACGACCAATATCTCCGCGGAATTCCCGGCAGCGAACAAGCGGAGTATGATTCCAAGGGTAATCACATACCTTTGGGCGAACGACGGTTCATCGACGCTCAGAACGGGGCGTCGTTAGTTTTAACCATCGACCACGTCATCCAGTATATTGTTGAACGCGAGTTGGAAAAGGCCGTTTTAGAAAATGGGGCGAAAAAAGGGGCCGTCATCCTCATGGACCCGATGACAGGCGAAATCCTTGCTCTTGCCAATTACCCTTCCTTCGATCCTAATCATTACGCCAAGTATCCCGCGGTGAACCGGCGGAATTGGGTCCTTTCCGATCAGTATGAACCGGGGTCGACATTTAAAATTATTACGGCCGCGGCGGCACTGGAAGAAGGCATCGTCCGGCGGGACTCCCGGTTTTTCGATCCGGGTTTTATCGTTGTCGAAGACCGACGGCTTAAATGCTGGCGCGCAGGAGGACATGGTAGTCAAACCTTTGTCGAAGCGGTGGAGAACTCTTGTAACCCGGTCTTTGCTTCACTTGCCCTCCGTATGGGTCAGCAGAAATTTCTCCAATATATTCAGGCTTTCGGCTTTGGCCAGCAAACGGGGATTGACTTTCCCGGAGAAGCGCGCGGCATCATCCCCCCGCTCGCGCGGATTAAAAACGTTGAGCTCGCCACGATCGGTTTTGGGCAAGGGATCTCGATCACTCCTTTACAGTTACTCTGCGCGCTGAGCGCCATCGCCAACGGCGGTAAACTACTCGAGCCTCGATTAGTAAAGGAAATCCGCACCCCCGACGGCAAGGAAGTGATAAAAGAGTTTGAAGTGAAGACAATCCGGCAGGTCATTTCCGAACAAACCGCCAGAGAGCTGGCTTCCATCTTAACGTCGGTGGTGGAAAACGGTTCGGGAAACCGTGCCCGCATTGCCGGATACCGGGTGGCGGGAAAGACCGGAACGGCGCAAAAGCCGGGAAAGGGCGGCTACGGGCAAGAACGGATTGCGTCTTTCATCGGTTTTGCCCCGGTTGAAAACCCGAAAGTGGCCGGAATTATTATCTTAGATGAACCGCAAGGCCCGGTTAAATACGGTGGTGTCATTGCCGCTCCTTTTTTCTCGTCGATCGTCGGAGATGTTCTAAGGTATCTCGAGGTTGAACCCAGTAGAGAGACGGAAGAACGGCGCCAAAGCTACGAAGATAATTCGGTCGTCGTTCCTAACTTGTTACACTTGCCAAAAGGGGAAGCAATTCAGATTTTGAAACAGATGGGATTGACCCATCGTGAACTTGGGGTGGGGGAATATGTTATTGCCCAGAATCCAAAGGCGGGTGTTGCGGTCGAACCGAAGACAACCATCTTACTTTATTGTGATGAAGAATCAAGATATCTTAGAGAGCATTCCACGGTTTTAGTACCGAACTTGGCAGGATTTACGCCACAGGAAGCGGCTAAGGCCCTGACGGAATTGGGGTTGAAAATAGCGGTTAATGGCTCGGGGATCGCCTATCAGCAAATCCCAGCTGCCGGGACACGGCTTTCTACCGGGGCGACCGTGACGGTATACTTTATTGCGCCCGACGCCGGCCGGAACCGCTAGTGGAATAATATGCTAAAAAATGTCAAGAATAGCAGTGGGCGAACAAATTTAAAGTTGAAGGTGTTACCGATGAAGTTAAAAACAATTCTGAAGGGAATTTCGATCCGTCAATTCAATGGCGATCCAAACGTCCAGATTTCAGCGGTTGTTACCAATTCGCAAGCAGTTACTCCCGGCTCATTATTTATCGCCTTAAAGGGTTCGCGCCATGATGGGCATGATTTTATCGCTGATGCCGTGGCAAAAGGGGCCAGCGCCGTCATGGTGGAAGAACCGGTTACGGTGGCGGGAGGAGTAAGTGTCGTTCAGGTCGAAGATACGCAGCGTGCCCAAACGCTGGTGGGGAAGAATTATTACGGGGATCCGGCGACCAAACTTAAACTGATTGGGATCACCGGAACGAAAGGGAAAACTACAACGGCCTTTATGATCTACTCTATCTTACAAGCCGCCGGTTTCAAGGCCGGTCTAATCGGGACCAATTGTAATTTGGTCAACGGGGAAAGGCTTCCCGCCGTAAATACCACCCCTGCATCCCTGGAACTACACCGTCTTTTTGCCGAGATGGTGAAAGGCCAAACTGAGTATGTGGTGATGGAAGTCTCCTCTCATGCCATTGCACTGGAGCGGATTGCCGGTTTAAATTTTTACCGTGGTGTTTTTACCAATATCACCCGCGACCATTTGGATTTCCATCATACTTTTGATGAGTATTTAAAGGTGAAAACCAGGTTTATTACGAACTTATCGTCGGTGGCCGCTAAAGCCATCATCAACTTGGATGATCCCTACGGCCCCCATATTGCGGCGACGACGGACGCCGAAATTATTAGCTATGGCTTGGAAAAAGAGGCGCTGGTACGGGCGGAAAACATTAAAACAACCATGAAAGAGACCAAGTTTGATTTGGTTAGCCCCAATGGGACTATCTCCATGCGCCTTAACTTAATAGGCCGCTTTAATGTTTATAATGCTTTAGCCGCCAGTGCCGTTGGCTTTTCCCTTGGTCTCCAAGAAGAGACGATCCGTCGCGGACTCGAACAGCTGGAAGGGGTCCCGGGGCGTTTTGAGCTTGTACCAACCACCGGTGATTATACCGTGGTGATTGATTACGCGCATACACCCGATAGTTTAAAAAATCTGTTGATGACCGCCCGGGCTTTGGTCAAAAACCGCTTGATTACAGTCTTCGGGTGTGGCGGAAACAGGGACCAAGGGAAAAGGCCGTTGATGGGTGGCATTGCCGCGGAGTTAAGTGACTATACGATCATTACCAATGATAATCCCCGGTGGGAAGACCCGGAAGCCATTGCGGAACAGATTAAAGCCGGGTTTTTGGAAAGAAAGCCCGATGGTGACATTACCGTGCTCTTGGACCGGGGTGAGGCAATTCGCAAGGCGGTGTTGATGGCCCAGTCCGGCGATATGGTGGTTATTGCCGGCAAAGGACACGAAACCGATCAGGATTTTGGCCGCTACAAAAGCCATTTTGATGATAAAGAAGCCGCACAAGCAGCGGTGAAAGAGAAAGAAGAGGCCTAAACGAGATGCCAAAATTTACAATTGAAGAAATAGTTAAAGCAACCAATGGTCTGCTTTTAGCGGGCGGAAGCCAAGCACAGATTACTGGCGTCAGTATTGACAGTAGAAGTCTGGTCCCGGGGGATGTTTTTTTTGCGTTGAAAGGACCAAATTTTGATGGCCACACTTTTGCCGCGGCAGCCGCGGAGAAGGGTGCGGCGGCGATCGTCAGCGGGCGAGAGCTTGACCTTCCTCCCACCTGGTCCGGCGCGGTGATCAAAGTACGTGATACCCTGCAGGCTTATGGTGATTTAGCCCACTACCATCGGCAGCGTTATGCCTGTCCGGTAATCGGTATTACCGGGAGCAATGGCAAAACCACCACGAAAGAGCTGATCGCGGCGGTTTTAGGGGAAAAGTACAACGTAGTCAAGACGGAGAAAAACTATAATAACGAGATCGGACTACCGCAAACTTTGTTCAAGATGGACAATACAACCGAGGCAGTAGTCGTAGAGATGGGCATGCGCGGTAAAGGTCAGATCGCTTATCTGGCAAAGCTGGCGCAACCGACGGTCGGTGTTATTACCAATATTGGTGTGACCCACCTGGAGCTGTTGGGAACGCAGGCAGCCATCGCCGCCGCTAAGGGTGAACTCATCGATGGTCTTCCCCCGTCGGGACTGGCCGTACTCAACGGCGATGATCCTCTGGTGATTCCGATGGCCACAAAATTTGCGGGGGAGAGCCTTTTCTATAGTTTAAAAAAGCCGGACGGCTTTGGAAAAATCGAACCTGCCCTCTATCTGGTAGCAGCTACCACCAAAGGGGACCGTGAAGTGGTGACGGTCGACGGCCGCTGGGGCCAATTTGCTTTTACCCTGCCCTTGCTAGGACGCCACAATATCGCTAATGCTTTGGCGGCGCTTATTGTCGGTCTGTCTTTGGGCCTAACCCCGGACGAAGCAGTCCGCGGCTTGCAACGGGTCGACTCCGTCGACAATCGGCTCCGGAAAATAGAAGTCGGTGGGATTACCGTTTTGGATGATACGTACAATGCCAGCCCGCCTTCGGTCCAGGCCGCTCTGGAAGTTTTGCATAAATTAAAAAACCCCGGACGTAAAATTGCCGTTTTAGGTGACATGCTTGAACTGGGCACCGTTGCCCGGGAAGCCCACTATAAGACCGGAGAACTTGCCGCTGCATATGGCTGTACGGCCCTGTTTGCGTACGGTCCTTTGTCGGTGGCAATGGTGGAAGGAGCAACGCAAAAACAAATTTACGCTCGCCATTTCGCCACCAAAGACGAACTTTGGGTGGAGTTGCAGACGTATTTAACTCCCGGCGATGCGGTTTTATTCAAAGGTTCCCGGGGGATGGCCATGGAAACCCTGGTTGAAAAGGTCATTACCCACAATAAGGGGGGAGAAGAATGAGAATCCCATGGTTCGGCCTGGCCTTAGCGGCCACTACCGGCTTTTTAATTGTTATTCTGTTCGGGCCTTTTGTCATTCGTCTTTTAACCAAATTAAAGTTCGGGCAGACGGTACGGAGTGATGGGCCCAAAACCCACCAGACCAAAAGCGGCACGCCGACGATGGGCGGTGTCCTTATTTTGTTCGGGATTACCGCTGGAACCATTGCCGGACTAGCGGGTAACTGGTCCTACAATCTGCTTTGGACGCTCTTCATCACCCTGGCCTATGGTGGTTTAGGTTTGCTTGATGACCTCTTAATCATCGTTCTCCACCGGTCTTTAGGCTTAAAAGCCCGTCAAAAACTACTTGGACAAGTGTTCTTTGCGGGACTCTTCGGCTTGTATGTGGTGCAGTCGGGAGTGATGGAGACCTTGAAGATCCCCTATTTCAATACACATTTGGCCTTCATCAATCCGGTATTGACTTTTTTATTTGTGGTCTTTACTTTAGTCGCCATGTCAAACGCGGTTAATCTCACCGATGGTCTGGATGGTTTAGCCAGCGGCACTACTATGATTGCCGGACTGGCCATGGGTATCTTGGCGCTGGTCCAGGGGGAAGCCGGACTGGCGATCTTTGCGGCGGCTCTTGCCGGGGCTTGTCTCGGTTTCATCTGGTTTAATGCGCCACCTGCTCAGGTTTTTATGGGGGATACAGGGGCCCTGGCCCTTGGTGGGGCGCTCGCCGCGATTGGTATACTGTCCCGGACTGCTCTTTTTCTTCCCATTATCGGTGGGGTATTTGTGGCCGAAAATCTCTCCGTCATTCTTCAGGTGTTTAGTTTCAAGACGAGAGGAAAACGGATTTTACGGATGGCTCCTTTACACCACCATTATGAGTTAGGCGGGATGTCCGAAAGTAAAGTGGTGGTTCGGTTTTGGGTTGTTAGCATCTTACTGGCATTATTAGGCCTGGCCGGTTATAGAATAGGATAGGTAGTACAAATTAGGTCGTTATGCTCAGAAGTGGGGTGAGGAAATGAAAGCTGGAAAACCGGATCTGTTCATCTTTTTAGTGGTCTTGTTTCTGTTAACCCTAGGCGTGGTGATGGTGACCAGCGCAAGTTTCCCCCGGGCCTTAAGCGATACCGGCGGGGCCGATCCCTTTTCTTTCGGCAAAAAGCAGCTGTTTTTCACCCTTCTTTCCTTGGTCATGATGGTGGTAATGATTAACTTTGACTATCATCGGTTTCGCCGCTTTACGGTTTTGTTTGCGATTACGGCCCCGATCTTACTAGTTTTGGTCCTCTTGTTGGGTGACGAAATCAACGGGGCGCGGCGGTGGTTTGATCTTAAAATCTTTAATTTTCAACCTTCAGAGTTTGCCAAACTCGCACTCATCTTTGTCCTGGCCCATTATTTAACCGAGATTGGGCCAGAGGTGCGTAAATTTTCAACGGGGATGCTCATTCCCCTGGTTTATGTGGGCTTAATCTGTGGTTTAGTCATGTTGGAACCGGATTTGGGGACCACCATTGTTATTTTCTCCATCTTTTTGGCGATGCTTTTTGCCGCGGGCGTGCGGATCAGCCATCTCTTTTTCATTGCCATGACCGCTGTCGCCGGGGTCGTTGTCTTAATTATCAGAGAACCCTACCGTTTACAGCGCTTTTTTTCCTTTATTGACCCAACGCAAGACCCCCAGGGCGCGGGATGGCAAATTCTCCAGTCCTTGATGGCCTTAGGTTCCGGTGGGATCATCGGGTTAGGGTTAGGGCGGAGCCGACAGAAGTTTTTCTACTTACCGGAACCCCATACCGATTATATCTATTCGATTATTGGTGAAGAGTTGGGCCTCCTCGGCACCATGCTGGTCTTGTTGCTCTTTCTTTGCCTGGCATGGCGGGGTTATAAAATTGCCTTGTCGACCAAGGATACTTACGGAAGCCTCTTGGCGGTCGGGATCACCTCTTGGCTTGTGATTCAAGCTTTGATCAATATTGCCGTGGTGACCGCCACCATTCCGGCGACCGGAATTACGCTTCCCCTTTTAAGCTATGGCGGCTCATCATTGGGCTTTACCATGCTGGCGGTCGGTATTTTATTGAATATCTCCCGCAACCCACGAGAAAGCCTATAGATGTTGAGCGGGAATCGGTTCAAACGGGGGACAAACCTGGCCCGTTGTCACTAAGATGATGTCTTTTGCATAAAATACCTACGTCAAAACTTCGTGTTGAAAGGATCGTCCCGATAGCTCAAGCGCACTCCGGTTTCGTTTTACAATGTAATTAATGATTCGGCAAGAATGGAGGTGACACGGGTGGAGCAGTTGCATATCGATGGTGGACAGCGGCTGCATGGCCAAGTTCGCATTAGTGGTGCTAAAAATGCGGTTCTCAAACTTATGGCGGCTTCTCTTTTAGTCGAAAACGAGTGTATTATTCGGAATGTCCCCTTAATTCAGGATGTTTTAACCATGATTGAGGTGTTACGCAGTTTAGGGGTGGAGATTTCCTGGGAGGAAGAAGCCGTTCTAAGGATAAAACCAAAGAAAGACTTGAACTTCGTCGCTCCGGATGAACTAGTCAGGGAGATGCGCGCCTCCGTTCAGGTGATGGGTCCGCTACTAACGAAAATTGGCCGGGTTAAACTTTATCAACCCGGGGGCTGTGTCATCGGACAGCGCCCGATCGATTTGCACCTTAAGGGTTTCCAAGCATTAGGTGCTAATGTTGTGGAAGAGCACGGTTATGTTTATGCAGAGGCGAAAAAGCTCAAAGGGGTCGATATTCACCTTGATTTCCCCAGTGTAGGGGCGACCGAAAATATAATGGCTGCTGCGATCTTAGCGGAAGGCACGACGGTGATCAAAAATGCGGCCAAAGAACCGGAGATCATCGAAGAACAAAACTTTTATAATCGTTTAGGGGCCCGCATCAGAGGAGCGGGAACGGATACGATTCGGATTGAAGGCGTGCCGGCTTTGCGATCGATACCGGTCGATTATACCGTTATTCCAGACCGGATTGAAGCGGGAACCTATATTTTAGCCGCCGTGATTACCGGTGGGGAGATTACCCTTCTCGATGTGATTCCCGAACATTTCGAAGCTTTGACCTCTAAGTTGAAAGAGAGTGGGGTCCAAATTGAGATTGACGGTGACACCATGAAAGTTACCGCAGACCGAAAGCTGAATCCCATCGACATTACGGTCTTGCCGTATCCAGGGTTTCCCACCGATTTACAGCCGCAAATTACGGCTGTTATGTCCCTGGCCGACGGAACCAGCCTGATTACGGAGAATGTTTTTGGTGCCCGTTTCCGTTACGTTGATGAATTAGTACGGATGGGTGCCAACATCCGCGTGGAGGGAAGAAGTGCGGTGGTGAAGGGCGTAAAACGCCTGACCGGCGCGGCGGTTATCGCTCCGGACCTGCGGGCGGGGGCCGCACTGGTGCTGGCAGGCTTAGCGGCTGAAGGAAAAACCGTAATTGAAGGCGTTCACTATATTGACCGTGGGTATGAACGGATCGAAGAGAAATTATCCGCATTAGGTGCGGATATTACCCGGATTACCATTTAATCAAAATACCTCCCACCGCAATACAAAAAATAAGGAATATTTTTCAGGGAAAATCGTAACATTTAAGGAGAGAACTATTTTTCAGGGGGAGGGCTAAATTTGGAAACCAAAAAATCACTGAAGGCCTTTACTTCAATATTGACCAAAGTAGCCGGTCTGGTTTTCTTTGCGTTTCTTGCCATATCTTTGGGGGTAATCTTTGGTACCTTATTTAAAGACTGGGTCAGTGAAGACCCATTGTCTCCGGTTCAAGGACTGAACGAACCATACCAGGAACCGTTGTCGATTAAACTTCCTGATCAGGAAGGACCGAGCGACACCAGTAGTAGTTATTTATACTCCGACGATTATTTCCCGGCAGACAAAACGGTCAGCTTTAAAGTTCAGGTCGGCCCCTTCCAAGTAAGGGAAGAAGCCCTTCAGGTTGCTGGCAGTTTGCAGAGTGAAGGGTATCCAGTGTTTGTCAGTAAAGGTCTGCCTTGTTATGTTCAGGTTGGCGCATTTTCCAATCCGAATAACGCGAGCAACCTCCAGAATGAACTCCTGAGTAAAGGTTATTCCGCCTATATTAAAGAAGAATAATCAGCTGGACAGTGATGGAAGCGGTCCGCGAAACCTTCCAAAACGGCAATTCTTTTGTAAAGCAGGATTTAAAAAAGAATTGTCGTATTTTTTTTGTAGGCTCTTTTATCCGGAATCCAGAAGTGACCATAGTGAAATTGCCATAAGGAGAGGGCTGGATGAAACTGATCGCGATCCAAAAACTGCTGAACGCAACCATTCTGACCGGAAAAGAACTGTTGGACCACCTCGAAGTCAAAATGATCTGCGGTTCGGACCTGATCAGTGATGTTTTATCATTTACGAAAGAACGATCCCTTCTCCTGACCGGCTTGACCAACCCCCAGATCATTCGGGCTGCTGAAATGATCGATCTTTGTGGAATTGTTTTTGTACGTGGTAAAAGACCAGGCGACGATGTCATACGCATGGCTCGTGAACGTAAGATTCCGCTCCTCGTTACCGAACTACCGCTTTTCGAATCTTGTGGTGTACTATATAACGCCGGCTTACCAGGTTGTAGTGGGCTAAGTTTGGCTACCGGGGGTGACAAAAGTGTCGCAGCCCCGCGTCCTTCTTGAGATCCCGGTGGAGGGCAATAATTTTACGACCGCTGGTGAAGCGGCCAGCAGGGTGAAGAGAACCCTGCAAAAACTCGGTATCGATTCCGCACTGATCAGAAGAGTTTCCATAGCCACCTACGAAGCAGAGATGAATATTGTGATCCATGCCGAATACGGTAAGATTGTTCTCCAAGTCGATGCCGGAGGAGTGACCGTGCTGGCCGAAGATCGGGGGAAAGGGATTCCCGATCTTAATCAAGCGATGACGGCCGGTTTTTCCACGGCTTCGGATCGGGCCCGCGCCATGGGTTTTGGGGCGGGCATGGGGCTACCGAATATAAAGAAATGCACCGACCAGCTGGAGATTGATACCCAAGTTAATGTCGGTACGAAGGTGGTCATGAAGTTCACTTATCCGACCACTAGCTAATACCTTTAGGTCAATGGGTCTTTGCACAGGAGGTGGTTTGGTGGAACTTCGCTCCCATTCCGTTGTCATGGATGCAGATAAGTGTATCGGCTGTACCAACTGTATCAAACAATGTCCGACGGAAGCAATCCGCGTCCGTAGTGGTAAAGCTTTCATCCTCACAGAACGGTGTATTGATTGTGGGGAATGTATCCGGATCTGTAAAAATCATGCCAAAAAAGCCGTCTCTGCGGACCTTGAGACCTTGAAGCAGTATGAGTACCGGGTCGCTTTACCGGCCCCGAGTTTGTATGCCCAGTTTAAAGGGGAAAAGCCCGAAAAGATTATCGCCGCCCTCTCCCAAATCGGGTTCGATGAAGTTTACGAAGTGGCTTTTGCTGCCGAGCTGACTACCTGTGCGATCCATGATTACATTATGAACCAACGTCAAACCGACTCCGCGGGGCCGTACCCCCTGATTTCTTCCTCATGCCCCGCCGTTACCCGCTTGTTGCAAATCCGTTTTCCTAGTTTAATCCCGCATTTAATTCCGGTGGACCCACCCTATATTACTGCCGCCAAATGTTTTCTGCAGGAAAGACTACCGAGGTTAAACATCCCCCGGGAGAAAGTGGGTGTTTTTTTTATCACACCTTGTCCAGCGAAGATTACCGACCTCAACAATTATGGTCAGCATCTCGTCGATGGCGCGCTCCCGATCAACCTCCTTTTTGGGGGGATCAACCATCTTCTGGTGGAGAAAGAACTTACCGCCGTTCCCCACCGGAGCTCCGGGATCGGAATCGGCTGGGCACGGGCTGGTGGGGAGAATTCTGGCGTTGGTGTCGGAAGCGCGCTGGCCGTTGATGGGATCCAGAATGTGGCCATCCTTTTAGAAGAGCTTGAACTAGGCAAACTCCACGATATCGAGTATATCGAGGCCTTAGCTTGCCCGCAGGGTTGTGTCGGGGGCGCATTGACGGTGGAAAACCCCTTTGTTGCGCGGGCCATGATCCAAAAACTAGCCGGTCAATACGGTGATAAAACACTACCAAACGAGGTTCAAACGCTGTATGCGGAGTTAATAAAGGAAAGTGCGCGTTTCTTCACCCATGATAAGGTGGTTCACGATAAATCCGTATTGAGATTAGACCGGGATTTATCAAAGGCAATCACCAAACTGAACCGACTAGAAGCAATCTTGGCCAAACTACCGGAGATGGACTGTGGAGCCTGTGGTTCACCCACCTGCCGTTCGCTCGCGGAAGATATTGTTCAGGGTATTGCCCAACTAACCGATTGTATTTTTATCCTCCGTGAACAATTGGTAGAATTGGCTCAGCGGCTATTGGCTTTAGCCCAGATCCGACCGCCAGCGATGGGTTGGAACAACGAAAAGGGGGAGGGAGGAGAATGACCCTTGAAGAACTAGTCAAGGTGATCGATGCCACTGTCGTCACCGGTCATGAAAAATTGACGGCCAAGATTCGCGGTGTATATGTTTCCGATCTCTTAAGTGATGTCATCGGCCATGCGCAGGAGGGTCAGGTCTGGCTGACCATTCAAACCCATACCAATGTCGTCGCGGTTGCATTACTATTGAATTTAGCGGCCATTATTTTTACAGCGGGAGCTACTCCCGACGGAGAAACGGTCACTAAAGCCCAAAACGAAGGGATCGTTTTGCTTACGACCGCGCTGAGTACGTATGAAACAGCTGGACGGCTGTACAGGAACCAGCAATGAAAGCCGTACTGAAAACCTACACCGCCGACCTCCATGTTCATACCACGCTTTCACCATGTGCCGAACGGCAGATGGTCCCGGAACAGGTTTTTGCCCGAGCGATCAAGGCGGGGATTGACGTTTTAGCCATAACGGACCATAATTCCACTTGGAACCTTCCGGCTTTTCTGCGCCATTGCCCGCCAGGGCTTTGGGTGATCCCGGGAATGGAAGTCCAGACCAAAGAAGAGATTCACCTGGTTTGTTTGTTTCCGGAGTTGGATGCGGCGATGGAGTGGGGGAGAAAGGTCCGCACTTTGCTACCGTCGGTAAAAAATAAAAAAACCTATTTCGGATCACAAACCATCCTGGATGGGAACGGAAAGCCCCGCGGTGAAGAGGAACTCCTCCTTTTAAACTCGATTCCCCTGTCGTTGGGTGAAACCGTTTTTCAGGTGCGGCGCCTCGGTGGGGTGATTTACCCCGCCCATATTGACCGCTCGGCTTTCAGCATTATTTCGCAAATTGGCTTTCTCCCACCGAGCCCGACATTTACCGCGTTGGAAATTTCGCCCCGTGTCCCTTTGGCCAAATTGCGCCAACAATATCCCGAACATACCTTGATTCGCGCCTCGGATGCCCACGCTTTGGAACAAATCGGGGGCAAACCTTCGCGGTTAATCATGGCGGAATTGCATTGGGAAGAATTTCTTCTTGCCCTTAACCAGCAGGAGCAAAGGAAGGTGATCGCCAATTAACATTAATGTAACAATGTAAATCCTAGGTTACACGTTGAATTATTATTAAAATAATGGTAATCTGAAGCGAGGAGTTAGATCTACTGAGGAGGCAATCAAAGATGACAGAAACATGTTGTCGGAGTTTTTCGGAAGAACAATATCGGGACTTGGATAAGGTTATTGCCCAGTACCAAGGCAAGCCCGGCGGGTTAATTCCCGTTCTTCACCAAGCCCAGCTTATCTTTGGTTATCTTCCGAAAGAAATACAGATAAGGGTGGCGGAAGGTTTAAACGTCCCCTTAAGCGAAGTATATGGTGTGGTAACTTTTTACTCCTTCTTTTCGCAACAACCCCGGGGCAAACACACGATTGGTGTCTGCTTGGGAACGGCTTGCTATGTAAAAGGGGCCGCTGACATTGTGGAAGCTCTTGAGGAAGAGCTGGAGATAAAAGTAGGCGAGACCACTGCAAACGGTGATTTCACCCTGATGGTAACCCGTTGTGTGGGTGCCTGTGGACTAGCCCCGGTGTTGACGGTCGGGGAAGATGTTTATGGCCGTTTAACTGCCGATAAGATCCCGGAGGTTCTTAAGCATTACCAAATAACCGAAGCATAAAGTTTTTTATTTCTCCTCCTTGTGATTTTTGGATCAAAGTCGGTGATCGCCGATGAAGGATTTATCTCTTTACCTTTTAGATCTGGCTCAAAATTCATTGCAGGCGGGCGCAACTTTAATCCGATTCCACCTAAATGAACTGGTCGCAGAGGGTCGTTTGGTCATTGTGATCGAAGACAACGGTAGAGGAATGAGTTCCGTCGAGATTCAGCAAGTAGTCGACCCTTTTTATACTACGCGGACCACCAGAAAAGTGGGGTTGGGCCTTTCCCTTTTCGCGGCTGCGGCTAAGCGTTGCAATGGTAAACTTTCCATCTCTTCCCAACCGGGGAAAGGAACCAAATTAACCGCCAGCTTCCTTCTGCACCATTGGGATCGCCCCCCTTTGGGCGATATAGCCGGAACATTGATCGTTTTAATCGCGGGTAACCCCAACGTTGATTTTATATTCTGTTTCCAAAGGGAAGAAGCCAAGTATATCTTGGATACCACGAAGATTAAAGCACAACTGGAAGATGTTCCGATTTGGACCCCAACGGTTTTGGCTTTTTTAGAAGAGGACATCAGAAAAGGATTATCCGAATTTGAAATCTTTTAAAACTAACAAGCTATATTAAGGAAGAAGGGAAGGAACAATGAAGCTATATCGTGCTCATGTTTTAGTCTGTGGCGGCGCGGGTTGTCTTTCAACGGGCTGTAAAGCAGTTCTGGACAGGTTTACTGACGAAATAAAGGCCCACAACCTGGAAGAAGAAGTGCATGTAGTGGAAACCGGATGTATCGGCACCTGTGATTTGGGACCGGTGATCGTGATCTATCCGGAAGGAATCTTTTATAAGGAAGTAACCCCGGATGATGTTAAGGAAATCGTGGAAGAACACCTGTTAAAGGGGAGGTTAGTTACCCGTCTCCTCTATGAACGGCCGGTTTCCGGCGGACAGATCCCCTTTTATA
>ERZ773359.1719-NODE-1719-length-29537-cov-10.932433_pt1 | contig 29537 bp, 27 predicted proteins | sample MGYA00374955_ERZ773359 | MGnify/ENA primary metagenome ERZ773359 (study PRJEB29098, sample SAMN04486028) | biogas fermenter metagenome | study: EMG produced TPA metagenomics assembly of the Biogas fermentation microbial communities from Germany - Plant 4 DNA1...
GTTGAATCTAATCCTCAAACTGAATCTACTCAAAGAATGATGAATCTTTTCTTACCCCTGATGATTTTTTGGGCTGCTAGATCCTTTGCGTCTGGTATTAGTTTGTATTGGGTTGTAGGTAATCTGTTCCAGATAGTTCAGCAGTTAATTATTAATAGGTCTTTGGGTAAAATTAAGGAGGAGACAAGATAGTATGAGGTCTGTTGTTAAGGTAGCTAAAACTGTGGAAGAAGCCATTGATAGTGCATTGGAAGAGTTGAACCTTAGCGAATCTGATGTAAAGATTGAGGTATTAGAGGAACCTAGCAAGGGTTTATTTGGATTATTAGGGACAAGGGATGCAGTGGTACGAGTAACAGTAGTTAACGATCCATTAGAAATTGTAGAGAATTTCTTGAAAAAGATCTTGGTCTACATGGGAATTAAGGGAAACGTACTAGCTAATAGGGAAGATGACGTTATAAATGTAGAAATAATAGACATTAATTCTTCAGACATGGGTATTATAATTGGTAAGAGGGGCAATACCCTAGATGCTATACAGTATTTACTAAGCTTAACCGTTAACAAAAATAGGGAAGATTACATCAAGGTAATATTGGATATAAAAGGTTATAGGAAGAAAAGGGAGGAGACTTTAATTAGATTGGCCAATAGGATGGCTGAAAAGTCTAAACATAGTAAAAGGCCTGTTAAGCTGGAACCTATGAATCCCTATGAGAGAAGAATCATTCATTCTGCCTTACAAAATGTAAGCGGAGTTGCTACTTTTAGCGAAGGAGAAGAACCTTATAGAAGAGTAGTAATCCAAGCTAAATAGTATCTTTTGAAACCCAGTGTTATACTGGGTTTCTGTTATCATATCCATTTGAAGAAAGGTTTGGTGAGAATTATGTCAGATACCATTGCAGCTATTTCTACTGCTATGGGCGAAGCCGGAATTGGAATAGTTAGAATGAGCGGAAAAGAGTCCATAAATATAGCAAATAGATTGTTTAAGGGGAAGAAGGTTGATAGATTAGATGAAAATCATAATAGGAGATTAGTGTATGGCCATATAGTGGACCCTAAAAATGATCAATTGATAGACGAAGTTTTAATAGCGTATATGAAGGAACCCTATACCTATACCAGGGAAAATATGGTAGAAATATACTGCCATGGCGGAATAATATCCGTTAGAAAAATTTTGGATTTAACCTTAGAAAATGGTGCAAGACTTGCAGAACCAGGAGAATTTACTAAAAGAGCCTTCTTAAATGGTAGATTAGACTTAGCCCAATCGGAAGCGGTAATCGATTTGATTAGGGCAAAGACCGATAAATCCTATGAAGTGTCTTTAGGCCAGCTGGAGGGCAATCTTTCTAAAAAGATAAAGGAAATAAGAGAAATACTTTTAGGGATGATTGCTCATATAGAGGCTTCTATCGATTTTCCCGATGAAGATATAGAAGAGGTAACTTATGAAGAGCTAGAAGAAAGTGCTAATAGGGTTTACCAAGAAATAGAAAGACTTCTTGAAACGGCAGACAGGGGGAAAATTCTCAGAGACGGCTTGAATACAGTTATATTAGGAAAGCCCAATGTTGGGAAATCCTCCTTGTTGAATGCTATTTTAAGGGAAAATAGGGCTATTGTAACCGATATTCCTGGAACTACTAGAGACATTATTGAAGAATATGTAAATATAGATGGAATACCCTTAAAGATAATAGATACAGCGGGAATTAGGACTACTGAAGATGTGGTGGAAAAGATAGGTGTAGATAGGGCTAGGGAGATGGTAGATAGAGCTGATTTAATTATAGCCGTTTTTGATGCTTCAAATGACCTTACAGAAGAGGATTACCATATAATCGATATTGTAAAGGATAAAAGGTCCATAGTCTTATTAAATAAAACGGATCTACCCAATAAATTCGACGAAGGTACCCTTAAATCATTGATTCCAAATAGGGATATTATAGTAACTTCCATATTAAAGGGAATAGGAATTGACCAATTGGAAGATGCTATAAAGGATATGTTCTATAAAGGGGACTTACAAGTTGAAAGTGACATTTTAGTAACTAATGTCAGGCATAAAAATCAACTTATAAAAGCTAAAAAGAATATAGAGGATGGAATAAATGGTATAAGGTCAAATATGCCTTTAGATTGTATAGAAGTTGATATTAAAGATTGTTGGGATAACCTTGGTGAGATATCTGGAGATACGGTTGGAGAGGATATATTGGACAGAATTTTCTCAGACTTTTGTATAGGGAAATAGTTTTAGTGAGGTGCAGAGGATGAAAGAAGTAAAGAAATATAAGGCAGGAGACTTCGATGTTATAGTTGTAGGAGCAGGCCATGCAGGTTGTGAGGCTGCCTTGGCAAGTAGCCGTATGGGTATGAAAACCCTTATGCTTACCATGAGTTTGGATTCTATTGCCGATATGCCTTGTAATCCTAATATTGGTGGAACTGGAAAGGGGCATTTAGTTAGGGAAATAGATGCTTTAGGCGGTGAAATGGCTATAAATATAGACAAAACCTTTATTCAGAGTAGGATGCTCAACAGATCTAAGGGGCCTGCAGTCCATTCCTTAAGGGTTCAGGCGGATAAGAGGAAATATCATATTGAAATGAAGAAGGTTTTAGAAGAAGAACCAAACCTTATATTAAGGGAAGGGGAAGTAGTAGATATAATAGTTGAAGATAATGTAACCAAAGGAGTAGTAACTAGGACTGGTGCTGTTTATTATGGAAAAGCAGTTATTTTAGCGACAGGAACCTATTTAAAGGGTAGAATTTTCATGGGGGAGGTAAATTATCCAAGTGGACCAGGAGGCTTTTCTCCTTCAAACCTTCTTTCCGATTCATTAAGGAGACTTAATATAGAGTTAAGGAGATTCAAAACTGGTACGCCAGCTAGAGTCCATGCTGATTCTATTGATTATTCAAAGGTTGAAGTTCAACCTGGAGATGAAGAAATTATACCCTTTTCCTTTATGAATATGGGTAAGAAATTCGATATTGAACAAGTTCCCTGTTATTTGACCTATACTACACCCTTAACCCATGAGATAATCAGGAAAAATCTTCATCGTTCTCCTATGTATTCTGGGGATGCTGAAGGGGTTGGACCAAGATATTGTCCATCTATTGAAGATAAGGTGGTTAGATTTAGCGATAAGGAAAAACACCAAATATTCATTGAACCAGAAGGATTGGATACCAAGGAAATGTATGTACAGGGGGCAAGTTCAACCCTGCCAGAGGAAGTTCAACTGGAAATGTATAAGACCATAATAGGCCTAGAAAATGTACAATTTATGAGACCAGCCTATGGGATAGAATACGATTGTATAGATCCTACAATATTGAAGAGAACTTTGGAGCATAAGGAGATAAAAAATCTTTTCTTTGCTGGCCAGATCAACGGCTCTTCTGGTTATGAGGAGGCAGCTGCTCAGGGATTAATGGCAGGAATCAATGCTGTTTTAAATATAAGAGGGGAAGAACCCTTTATATTGGATAGGTCGGAAGCCTATATAGGAGTTTTAATAGACGATTTGGTAACAAAGGGAACTAACGAGCCATACAGGATGATGACTTCAAGGGCTGAATATCGATTGACCTTAAGGCAGGATAATGCGGATTTAAGGTTAACTGAAAAGGGATATAAGATAGGGTTAGCAAGTGAGGAAAGATATAGAAAGACCTTAAAGAAAAAGGAAATGATTGAATCAGAATTGGAGAGATTGAAAAAGACCATGGTAACTCCAACTAGTGAAGTCAATGAATTCTTAACTAAAATTGGTAGCTCTCCCTTAAGAACTGCTATGAGCCTATATGATTTAATCAAGAGGCCTGAGATAAGCTATGAATCCTTGGAAGAGCTTGATTCTGAAAGAAAGGAATTGCCAAGGGAAATTAGAATTCAGGTAGAAACCCATATTAAATATGAAGGTTATATAAGAAAACAGATGGCCCAAATTGAACAGTTTAAGAAGTTGGAAAGTAAGAAACTTCCAGAAGATCTAGATTATTATGAAATTAAAGGCTTAAGTAATGAGGCTAAACAGAAGTTGAATCAAATAAGGCCGGATTCTGTAGGTCAGGCCTCAAGGATATCTGGAGTTTCACCGGCAGATATTAATGTACTCTTAATCTATTTAGAACAAAAACGTAGGGAAAAAAAGGTGGTACAGGATGACTAATGTAAATACTTTAATAAAAGGTGCAGCCTCTTTAGGTATTGATCTGAAAGAGGATGAAGTTAATAATTTCATTTTATATAAGGAGTTATTGAAGAGTTGGAATCAAAAGATCAATATTACTTCCATAACCGATGATGAGGAAATAGATATTAAACACTTTATAGATAGTTTAACTCCATTGACAACTAAATTGATTGAGGATGGAGGAAGGCTTATAGACATAGGAACGGGTGGTGGCTTTCCTGGTATACCTTTAAAGATAGTTAAGAAGGATTTGGAGGTAATCTTGTTAGATAGTTTAAATAAGAGGATCAATTTCTTAAAGGAAGTAATTGAAAAGTTGAATTTAGAAAAGGTTATGGCCATCCATGGAAGAGCTGAGGATTTTGGTAGGGATTTAGAGCACAGGGAGCAGTATGATATTGCTATTTCAAGGGCTGTAGCTCCTCTTAATACTCTGGCTGAATATTCTCTACCCTTTGTTAAGGTAGGAGGATATTTCATTGCTATGAAAGGAAAAGATGTAGATGAAGAGTTAAAAGAAGCTAAGAGGGCTATTGAAATATTAGGGGGAGAGTTGAAGGAAAAACTTCTTGTGGATTTGCCTTTTAGTGATATTACTCACAGCTTAATAATAATCGAGAAAAAAACTAAAACATCGACAAAATATCCTAGGGGAGCAGGAAAACCAAAGAAAAGACCATTGTAATATTGGGGAAAATGACGAAGGAAAGTTCGGGAAATTGGGAGGAAATATTTTAAAAATATAGAATATATAAATACGAAGGGTAAATATATAATAGGAAGTGGGGAATCTTATGAAAAACATGGAACCAGAAATTAAGTATATTCCTATTGACTCCATTAAGCCTAATCCTTACCAACCTAGAAAAAAGTTTGATAAGAAATCCTTAGAAGAGTTAAGCCAATCGATTAAAGCCTTCGGATTAATTCAGCCTATAAGTGTTAGGAAACTGCAGGATGAAAACTATGAATTGATAGCTGGAGAGAGGAGGCTTAGGGCCTCAGAATTGGCTGAACTTGAAAAGATACCAGCCATCGTATTAGAGTATAAGGATAGAGAATCGGCTATGATGGCCTTAATCGAAAACTTACAGAGAGAAGATTTAAACTTCATCGAAGAAGCTGAAGGCTATTATAATCTAATCGAAGATCACGGTCTTACCCAGCAGGAGTTGGCTGAGAAAATAGGGAAAAGCCAATCTACTATTGCTAATAAGCTCAGGATTTTAAAATTACCCGATGATATTAAAAAGGATTTAATTGAATATAACTTGACCGAACGCCATGGACGAGCCCTATTAAAATTACCCGATTACGACTTGCAGAGAATGGTTTTGGACAGGGTAATTAAAAACGATCTAAATGTAAGCAAAACTGAAAGCTTGGTTAATGATATCTTAGATGATTTAACCAAGGATAAGGCGGAAAGCCCGAAAAAGAATGTTATAAGCTTAATCAGTACCCGTATCTATGTTAATACTATCAAAAAAGCTTATAAGGCTATTAAGGATAGCGGTGTAGATGCTAAGTATTTCGAAAAGGATAAGGGTGATTATTTAGAGGTATACATACAGATTCCTAAGAAATAGGAAAGGCCAAAATGTTTCACGTGAAACATTTTGGCCTTTATTTTTTAAAAAGTTTCTTTTTTTTTAATTTATCTGTTATTATATAATAAAGAGATGGATAATTCTTAAATATTTAAGATTTTGGTTTTGTCATAAACACTATATTGAAACCTATATAATATAGTGTGGAAAAGGCATCTATATAATACGAAACAGATTATCTACCAAAGTATGCGGTTGTTAAATTTCTAGGTGTCAAATACTTCTTGATACCTGGTTTAAATAGATGAGGTGGTAATATGGGAAGAACAATATCTATATTTAATCAGAAGGGTGGAGTAGGAAAAACAACTACTGTTATCAATTTAGCTGCAGCCTTAGGAAAATTAGGAAAAAAGATTTTAATAGTAGATGCAGACCCTCAAGGTAATGCCACTAGCGGATTAGGGATTGACAAGAACAGCTTAGAGCTATCCTTATATGATGGCTTGATAAATGGTGTAGATTTAAAGAAAATAGTAAGAAAGACATCAGCCGAAAATGTAGATATAATACCATCTAATGTTGAGTTGGCGGGAGCTGAAATAGAATTGATCGAAATTGAAAATAGGGAATTATCTTTAAAAAAGGCTTTAACTACAATCGAAGATGAATACGATATAGTTTTTGTAGATTGTCCACCATCCCTAGGCTTATTGAGCTTAAATGGATTATCAGCTTCCCACAGTGTAATTGTGCCTATTCAATGTGAATATTATGCTTTGGAAGGGGTTAGTCAGCTGGTAGACACTATAAGCTTGGTAAAGAAGAGCCTTAATCCAGACTTAGAAATTGAGGGTGTAGTACTTAGCATGTTTGATGGTAGAACAAATCTTTCTATACAGGTTGTAGAAGAGGTAAAGGAGTATTTTAAGGGGAAGGTTTACACATCTATAATACCCAGAAATGTTAGACTGGCTGAGGCTCCCAGTTATGGCCTTTCTGTTATAGACTACGATCCTAAATCAAAGGGAGCAGAGGCTTATACAGAATTAGCAGAAGAATTTTTATATCTATCAGAATAGCTGTGAAGGAGGTGGAACATTTATTAATCCTATATGGTTATAGGGTTAATAAAAGTAGAATATGATTGCTAAAAAGAGAGGATTAGGAAGAGGGCTTGCTGCTTTAATTCCTGATGAACCAATAGCAGATTTAATAGATGATAGTACGGAAACTAGCCAAATAAAGAATATAGAAATATCATCCATCTTTCCTAATGAGGAACAGCCTAGAAAGGAATTTGATAAAAAGCTTTTAGAGGAGTTAAGGGATTCAATTAAAGAGCATGGAGTGATACAACCCATAATAGTTAGAAAAAAAGGAGAAGGATATGAAATAGTGGCCGGAGAAAGAAGATGGAGGGCCGCAAGGGCAGCTGATCTTAAGGAAATTCCCTGTATAGTCAAGGAAATAGACGATGAAGAGGCTGTTAAATTAGCCTTAATAGAAAATCTACAGAGGGACGATTTAAACCCTATTGAGGAAGCCTTTGCCTTTAAAAAATTAATAGAGGACTATAAGCTGACTCATGAAGAGCTAGCCCAATCCTTAGGGAAGAGTAGGTCCTATATTTCCAATAGCATTAGATTATTAAACCTAGATGAGGAAATAATAGAAAAGATAAAAGAAGGTGAAATAAGCAGTGGACATGGGAGGGCTCTTCTAGCCATAAAGGATCAGGATGAACGGCTTGAAACAGCACGAAGGATAGTAAGGGACAAGCTAAACGTTAGGGAAACGGAGAGGATTGTGAAAGACAAGAAGAAAAAAGGCCGTGGCAAGGAGAAAGGGAAAGACCCCTACATTATAGAAGTGGAAGAGAAACTGATGAGGACATTAGGAACTAAGGTGGCATTAAACCTTACCAAAAAGGGAGGAACCATTCAAATAGAATTTTACAATGATGAGGATTTGGAAAGGATTTTAGATTTAATAATTGAGTAGGTGAAAATGTTTCACGTGAAACATCGCGAAAGGAGCTTATGATGGAAGTAAAAATATTTCAAGTAGATGCTTTTACTTCTACACCCTTTACTGGCAATCCTGCTGGGGTGGTATTGGATGCTGAAGGTTTATCTCATGATCAAATGCAGGAAATTGCGAAAGAGATGAACCTTTCTGAAACAGCTTTTATAACTCCCATCGATGATGATAATTATAAGGCCAGATTCTTTACCCCTACCCATGAAGTAGACCTTTGTGGCCATGCAACTATCGCCTCATTTTATACTTTAGCCTTAAAGAAAAGAATAAGGCCCCTATATAATGGAATTAAAAAGGTATTTCAACATACCAAGCTAGGTCCATTAGAAGTGGAGATTTATTATAAGGATGGACAAGTAAATAAAGTTGTTATGCAACAAGCCACACCAGAAGATTTGGGGGTTATAGAAGATATAGACTTACTCCTAGAAGCCTTTAACTTAGAAGATAAGGACATAGGAGTAGAAGAAAAATTTATAAATCCAAGAATCATTTCTACCGGCTTACCCGATATACAATTGGCCATAAGGGATAAAGAAAGATTGGACAATTTAAAGGTGGATTTAAATAGACTAAAGCTTCTATCCCAAAAAACTAATACCATAGGTGTCCATGCCTTTTACTTGCCAAAGATAGGCTCAAATAGGGTATATGTAAGAAATTTTGCTCCTCTAGTTGGAATCGCTGAAGAAGCAGCAACGGGTACTTCCAATGGCGGACTAGCATACCTATTAAAAAAAGAAGGATTGATCAGGGGTAATGAGTTAATAGCCATTCAAGGGGAAGCCTTAAATAGGCCAAGCAGGATACACTGTATTATAGAAAGGATTGATGAGGATTTTGAAATTAAGGTTGGAGGTCAAGCCGTTATAGTTTTGGAAGGCACAATTTACCTTCCTTAAGCTAATGAAAAAATTATATTTTGAATAAAAATTATTGCTTTAGCTATAGTAATAAAGAGGATTGGCTATAATAGTTAAGTGGAGGACAGCTATAAGCTTGAATAAAAGACCAAAATATAATATAATTGGCATGTAGTAAAAAATAGAAAATGGGCGGTGATTCAATGTTAATTGATGGTAGTATAAGAGATTATATTGACAAGGTTGCATCTAAAGAACCGACTCCAGGAGGAGGAAGTGTAGCTGCTTTAGCAGGTAGTCTAGGCTCAGCTTTAACGGCAATGGTAGGGTATTTGACTATTGGCAGAAAGATGTATGAAGAACTGGGTGAAGAGATAAAAAAGGAGATGGACCACAATTTTGAAGAACTGAAAAAGAGCATTGAAGAGTTGAATAAAATAGTAGATGAAGACACCAAGGCCTTTGATAAAGTAATGGAAGCTTTTAAACTGCCAAAGGAGACTGAAGAAGAAAAGAAAATAAGGTCTGAAGCTATCCAAGAAGGATATAAGGTAGCTTTGGCTGTACCATTAAGATGCGCTGAAGAATGTTTCAGGGTATTAGAGCTACAAAAAGTATTTGCTGACCATGGAAACGTAAATGCAATAACCGATGTAGGAGTGGGTGCTTTATTGGCAGCTACTGGATTGGAAGGTGCTCTTTTAAACGTTAAGATCAACTTACTTGGTATCAAGGACGAACAATATAAAGCTGAAATGGAAGAAAAGGTAGATAAGCTATTAAAAGAAGGAACCAAATTAAAAGAGGAATTATTAGAAACTGTATATCAGAGACTGGGATAAAAGAAGCTAAGATTAAAAGATGCTTCTTACATAATTGGATAATATTATCCCAAAATCCTATCAAATATATGGGGTGGACCTGTTAGTCCACCTCTTTTATATCACCTTTACTACTATTAATCTCAAGTGGAAATATGATATAATTAGGATATAAAATTTCTAACCATGGACTTATAGATGGAGGTGTATCCCTTGGCTTATTTTGACAATGCGGCAACCTCCTTTCCCAAGCCAAATAAAGTCTATGATTCCATTATGAAGGCCATGAAGGAATATGGGGCAAACCCTGGAAGATCAGGACACAAATTGGCACTAAAATTAGGAAGGGAGATATTTAAAACTAGAGAGTTATTAGCAGATTTATTTAATATAAAAGATCCCATGAATTTAATCTTTACCTTTAATGGGACTCAAAGTTTAAACATTGGAATTAAAGGTATATTAAAAAAAGGGGACCACGTTATAACTACATCCATGGAACATAATTCAGTTTTGAGGCCTATTAAAGCAATGGAAAAGGAAGGGGTAGAAGTAAGCATCATAAAAGGGGACCCAGTGGGGAGGATTAACCCAAAAGATATTGAAAAAAATATAAGGAAAAATACAAAATTGATTGCTATTACCCATATATCCAATATGACGGGAACCATAATGCCTATAGAGGAAATTGGAAGGATTGCAAGGGCTAAGGGGATATATTTTCTTGTAGATGCTGCTCAGTCGGCAGGGGTATATCAAATCGATGTAGAAAGGATGAATATAGATATATTAGCTTTTCCTGGTCATAAAAGTCTTTTAGGTCCTCAAGGAACGGGAGGACTATATATTAGGGAAGGGCTAGAGGTAAAGGAATTGTATCAAGGGGGTACTGGTAGCACGTCTTACGAGTTGGAGCAGCCAGATATGCTTCCCGACAGATATGAAAGCGGGACCCTAAATGGGCCTGGGATAGTTGGTTTAGGGGCAGGGGTGGAATATATTCTAAAAAGGGGAATGGACAATATCAGAAAACATGAAGAAGAATTGACTAGCCACTTCATAGAAGAGCTTACTAAGATTGAAAGTGTAAAGCTGTACGGCCCATTAGATCTAAAGGAACAAGGGGCTGTTGTATCCATTAATATTGGAGATAAGGATTCTTCAGAAATTAGTTTTATATTAGATCAAAATTATGATATAGAGGTTAGGCCTGGGCTTCATTGTGCACCCATGGCTCATAAGACTATAGGAACCCTAGAACAGGGAACCGTCAGATTCAGTTTCGGACCTTTTAATACTCATGAGGAAATAGAGCTGGCAATAAAAGCTGTCAGGGAAATATCGAAAGAATTGTAAGAAAGGGGCAATGGAAATGGAAGAGATTAAACAGATTATTGAAATATATAACGTTGAAATAACCATTGGAACTTTGGTGGCTTTTTTTGTTCTATTGGCCCTGTATTTAATAGCCGAGATCAGGATTTCTAAACTTAAAAATAGGTATAATCAATTGGTAAGAGGGATAGATGGCATAAACTTAGAGGAATTGTTAATAGAAAATGGGAATAAGATGGACAAATTACAGGATGATTTTCTTAGGTTGGGCAATAAGGTGGACAAGTTAGAAACAAAATTAACCTTTGCTATTCAAAAGGTAGGATTTGTTAGGTATAATGCCTTTTCTGACATGGGTTCAGAGTTAAGTTTCTCTATTGCATTTTTAGACAATTTTTTAAATGGATTCGTGTTAACCAGTATCTATGGTCGGGAAAATTCTATTTGTTATGCCAAGCCCATAAAAAATGGTAAGTCACAATATCCCTTATCAGTTGAAGAGATGCAGGCTATCGATAGAGCAATAAAGGGAGATTATGAATAAAGAATAGATAAATTAGGAGGACTTATGGATAGGATAATTTATATCGTTAATCCAACTGCTGGTGGAGGAAAAACGAAAAAACTTATTCCTATGATAAATTCATATATGAAGGATAAAGGAGTAGATTATGAAATAGTTCTTACGGAGAGGCCAGGAGATGCAGTCCATTTAGCTAAAAAGAGCCTGGAAAGAGGGTATAATAAGATAGTTGCTGTAGGTGGAGATGGGACAGTCAATGAAGTAGCTTTGGGTATACTGAAACATGGAGAGGGTATTCTTGGGATCATCCCCAGTGGCACAGGCAATGATCTGGCTAGAACTTTAGAAATACCCTTAAATTGGAAGGAAGCCATACAAGTGGTTATTGGTGGAATCAATAAAAATATAGATGTGGGGCTAGTAAATGATAATATCTTTTTAAACATTGCAAGCATTGGATTCGATTCAGAGGTGGTAAAAACAACTGAAAAGATTAAGACTAAATTTAAATCTGGGCTTACCTATGTACTAGGAATCTTTGCTACCCTGATAAATTTTAAAGACATCAAGATAAAATTAGAAATAGACGGCCTTACCCTGGATAAGGATATTTTTCTAATTGCTGTTGGAAACGGGAAATATTATGGTGGTGGAGTAAAAATATTACCAATGGCTGATATTGAAGACGGATATTTTCATGTCTGCTTGGTAAATAAAATATCCAAATTGAAGCTGCTTCTACTATTGCCTACCATTATAAATGGAAGCCATATAAAACAGAAAAAGTATGTAGAGATATTTAAAGCTACCAAAATAAGGGTGTTAACTGAGTCTAAAAGCTATCTAAATATAGATGGGGAAATTAAGCATATTGAAAGAGAGACTCTTTTTACCATCAATAAGAAGGGCTTGTCCGTTCTTATAAGGGGTTGAAAAAAATAACATGAATAAAAAACCCGCCTAGGAATGATAATAGCTAGTACTAGGAGGGGTTTTTATGCAGAAAGAAAAAGGGATTATTAATATTGATATGGAAATGGGAATCCATGTCGACAATACTATAAATATGTATATCGATAGAGAAGAAATACTTGAAGAAGATAGAAAGGTTAAAGATGATAGAGAATCAAAAAATTCTCCGATATCTATAATCATAGAGGGTTAGTAGGGATTTATGGATGCTTTTATAGATAATATCCGCCATATCCATTACCAGGCTTAATCTAGTATTTTGTAATACCATATATTCTAGCATCCCCCCTACATTGACTACACCGGTTATGCTTATATTTCCAACTGCAGGTAGGCTTTTATTTACTCCCAATCCAGGCCTTAAGGGGCCTTCTCTTATATTTATATAACCTATTTTATCCAAATTCCCTAAAGAAGCATCAATGGCCAATATGAAGGGCTTCAAATGTAGGGTATGGATTTTTTTAATAGTATCCTCAAGATTTTTAGCATGTACAGGCTTATCTAAAGTGCCATATAGAAAAACTTTGTCAAAGTATTTGATATGGGGAGCCAACTTATATCCAACTAAGGGGCCTAGTGAATCCCCTGTAGATCGGTCTGTACCAATACAGAGAATTATCAAATCCTGATTATTATTTATATTAAAGCGTAAATATCTAGAAATTAGATCGGAAATTTTAAATACAGCAAGAGAAGATTTGGAATCGATATAATTATTCCTTGTTTTTTGCATATGTACCTCCTTAAATATATATAGAAAAGCTTCCACATTAAAAGTATATCCATTAGCGGTATTATAAATACCTGATATTGGTTTTTTGAAATCTATGTTAAATATTAAAATTTTTTAATAAACATTGAAATGTTTTACTATCACCTTTCTTATGAATTGATGTAAATTGGCTAAAATCGGAGGATAGAAAAGATAAGGTATAATAATCGGATTAATGAATAGAATATAATTAGACATGCTTGATTAGTTGAAAAAAAATTACACTATGTTATAATGAGGTCATAAAAGTTTACAAAATGGTTACAAATCTTTATGGTTATCCTAAAAATTATATAGGAGGTACTTTACCATGGATAAACCAGGGCCTAAGGGTATGAGAGAGCATATTCTTACCCTTACTAGTAGCAGGATATTTGATAAGTTAAAAGAACTAAAGAGTAAAGTCAAAGAAGGGGACAATTTCAGAAAGATACTTATAGCAACCATGTTAGTTGTGATAGCAGGTTTCCTGCTCGGTACATATAAGATCAACGAGGTAAGGACGAGAGCTTTTGTAGTATATTATGGAGACGATAAAGTAGGGATTGTAAGACAAGAGGAAGAAGCAACAAAGGTAGTGGAGGAAATAAAAAGAGAATTATCGAATATATACGATATAGATATTGTTCTAAATAAGGATATAAGCTTTGAACCTACCCATGCTAAAGATGATTTATTATCATCTAAAGCTGAAATCCATTCCAATATAAAATCTAAGATGACCTTCCTAGTAAGTGGATACGCTTTATTAGTAGATGGTGAAGAGCTAGGATATACTAAGAAAAAAGAGGATTTGGAATATATAATAGAGACTTTAAAAGATTCCCATAGAGAAGAAATAGATGAAAATAGTGATATTGAAGAGATAGGCTTTGTTGAGGATGTAAAGATAGAAAAAAGGGATATACCATTGAATAAAATAATGGATAGAGAAGAATTATTAGATTATATTAAAACTGGTGGAGAAGAAATAAAGACCCATATAGTAGAAGTTGGAGAAAGTCTTTGGACCATTGCTAAGATTTATAATGTAGATGTAGACGATTTAATAAGTGCAAATTCAGATAAGGATCCAGAGAGGCTCCAGATAGGAGATGAGATCAAACTTTTAAGGCCTAAATCTTTACTTACAGTTGAGACCATTGAAAGGGTTCAGTACACAGAAAATACTGATTATGAAGTGAAAGTTGAATACGATGACAATATGTATAAGACTGAAAAGAAAGTTAAGGTAAAGGGAGAAGAAGGTGAAAGTCAATATATAGCTAGGATTGTAAGGCATAATGGGGTAGTAGTGGAAAAAGAAATATTGGAAGAAAAGGTCATAAGGCAACCAAAAGATGAGCTAATAGTACAGGGAACAAAAGAATTGCCAAAAACGGCAGCTACAGGAGCCTTCCTGATGCCAACTAGAGGGTATATATCTTCTAGATATGGTATGAGGGGCGGAAGGATGCACAGAGGATTGGATATTGCAGCTAAGACAGGAACTCCAATTAAAGCTGCTGACGGTGGAAGGGTAACCTTTGTAGGCAGAAGGGGTGCCTATGGAAATTTAGTCGAAATAGATCATGAAAATGGATACGTTACAAGATATGCCCATTGCCATACTATTAAGGTCAAAAAAGGAGAGAGGGTCTATAAAGGGCAGGTAATTGCCACTGTAGGCAATACAGGAAGATCCACCGGTTCACATTTACATTTTGAAGTGATTAAAAATGGAAAACATCAGAATCCATCAAATTATGTTAAATAAAAAGGGCGACTAGTCGCCCTTTTATATTTTGGAATCTAGTAAAAATAATACGATTAATAAGACAATAATGCTTTCCAAAAACCCTTTTTCATCTTTTCTATAACTTAAAGCATTGTCATTTGAGAAATTATCTCCCTCATCGAATAAGGCTTTTAAGTTTAAAAGGCCAGCCCCTTGATTTTTTCTATTATCCTTAAGATCTATACAGGAATTTAGTAATTTTTCTTTTACCTGGCTAAAGCTCAAGTTATCATGCTTTTCTAATAGAAGGGCTACTGCTCCAGAAACCAGTGGAGTTGCCATGGAAGTACCACTTAAGGCCTTGTATCCATCTAATTGGGAATTGGATAAGGAGTTGATATTTACTCCAGGTGCTACTATATCAGGCTTATTTAAACCTTCCTTGGTAGGACCTCTGCTGGAGAATGGAGCAACTACGTCATCTCTAGGATCTATGGTCCTTTTATCGTCTACTGCACCTACTGTAATAACATTTGGACTAATTCCAGGTGATAATATGGTTCCTTCATTAGGCCCGCTGTTTCCAGCTGCAGCCACAACTATTAATCCCTTTTTTTCTGCTTCCCTACAAGCCCTACATAGGGGATCTTTATTACAGTCATTGTTAGCAGGGGTACCAAAGGAAAGGTTTAATACTTTGGTATTATATTTTTCCTTAGTTTCTACTGCATAAGATATAGCAGCAATAATAGTAGAAAGATTCCCACTACCCTGTCCATTTAAAGCCTTTATTCCTAGTATATTGGATTCTGGCGCAATTCCTATATATTTACCATTGGATGAGTATCCATTTCCAGCTATAATTCCGGCTACATGGGTACCATGGCCGTTGTCGTCGTATGGTTTGTCTTTATGATTTACAAAATCTTTAAACCCTACAATCCTATTATTTGGTTTAGTCAAATCAGCATGGGGGCTAACCCCAGTATCTATTACTGCAATGGTTATTCCTTTGCCCTTATATCGGTTTTCATGTGGAAGATATCCTTCTACTGTAGGCACTGCAATATCTAGTTGGGTAAAGACTTGAGAATCGAAACTGATATATTCAATATCTGGATTATCGGCCAATCTATAGATAATGTCTGTACTCAAATTGCAAGCAATTCCATTAATTATAGGCAAATGTCCTTTAACTTCGGTAGCTATATTCATAATCCCATTTTCCAGCCTACTATCCCTTTCTTTTAACTGAACGATTACGGGTAGTTCCTCTTTTGATTGGGACATGATCTTGGCGCTTAAAATAGGACAAATTTTAGAACTAGCCATCCTTCTCATACATAAGACCACCTTTCTTGTTCTATTCTATGCGTACTTGTTTAAAAATGTGTTTAAAAAAAAGACCTATTAATAGGTCTTTTTTCTTAAGATCAACTTATACAATTCTCCAACTGCAAATGGCAGTATTGAATGCAGTAAAACTATTTGCCAATCTGTAAGGCTTAGAGGATAGGTATCAAATATAGGCTGTAAAACTGGTAAATACACTACTACTAACAATAGAACAAAGGATATTAAGGTGGCATAGGTTAAGGTCTTATTGGAAAATACTCCTATTTCAAATACGGTATGTTTCTCACTTCTAGCAGAATAAGCCCTTAACAGCTCTGCTATTATCAGGGTAGCAAAGGTAATGGATCTGGCTCTTATTAAATTATCTATTCCATAAGCTTTCAATCCCCATCTATAAGCCAGCAAAGCACCTAAAGCAATTGCAATACTTTGAACTACTATTCCTCTAACCATTCCCTTATCCAATATGGGTTCATCCACATCTCTAGGGGGAACTTTCATTATGTCTGCTTCTCCCTTTTCCATACCCAAAGCTAAGGCTGGGAAACTATCGGTAACAAGGTTTAGCCACAGTAATTGTATAGGAATAAGGGGAACTTCTAAGCCTAATAGGATACTTAAAAATACTATTAATATCTCCCCTATATTACAAGACAATAGAAAGAATACAAACTTCTTAATATTGCTATAGATTATCCTACCTTCCTCAACAGCGGATACGATACTAACGAAATTATCGTCAGTTAGAATGACTTCAGCAGTATTTTTAGCTACATCCGTTCCTGTAATACCCATGGAAACACCGATATCTGCCTTCTTTAAAGCTAAAGCATCATTTACCCCATCGCCAGTCATAGCGGCAATTTCACCATTAGCCTTTAAGGCATCAATTATCTTAACTTTATGTTCAGGTGAAACTCTAGCATAAACTCGCTTTTCTTTAACCAATTCCTTAAAGTCTTCATCTGATAACTTATCCAGTTCGCTGCCCATGATAGCTTGATCTTCATTATCAGCTATGCCTAAGTCCTTAGCAATGGCAAAGGCTGTTTCCTTGTAGTCCCCAGTAATCATTACCGTTCTTATTCCTGCTTCCTTACACTTTGCTATGGCTTCCTTAGCTTCCTCCCTAGGTGGGTCAATCATTCCGACCAGACCGACTAAAACCATATCATTTTCAACATTTTCCCATGTAATCTTTTCAGGGAGTTGATCAAAGGTTCTAAAGGCTAGGGCTAATACTCTTAAAGCTTTTTTGGAGAACTGGCTATTGATATTTAAAAGCTCTTCTTTTAATTCTTTGGTAAGAGGCACTACCTTTCCATCCATATATATGCTTTTACTTCTTTCAATTACTATATCGGGCGCTCCCTTTGTGAAGGATACCAACTTGTTAGGGAAGAAATTTTCATGGATTGTGGTCATCATCTTCCTAGCTGAATCGAAGGGAATTTCCTCTATCCTAGGATATTTCTTGCTTACTTCTTCCTTAACCATACCCCGTTTGCCAGCTAAGGTTACCAAGGCCCCCTCAGTTGGATCTCCCAATACCCTATATCCTTCTTCTGTCTTATCCAAGACTGCATCGTTACATAGTAAGCCTATGGTTAATAGGGTATTAAGGTTTTCGGATTCATCGGCAATTAGATTTGAACCTTCAATCTTAAACTCACCCTTTGGTTCATAACCAGTTCCAGTGATGTCTATAACTTTACCACTGGTATAAGCCTTAACTACCGTCATCTCATTTTGGGTTAGGGTTCCAGTTTTATCGGAACATATTACGGTTGTACACCCTAAAGTTTCCACTGCCAACAATTTTTTAACAATGGCATTACGCTTTACCATCCTATTCATACCAAGGGCAAGTACAATGGTTACTATAGCTGGTAAACCCTCGGGTATAGCTGCTACGGCTAAGCTGATTGCAACCATGAACATATCTAAAAGACCTCTGCCCTGTAATAGGCCAATTCCAAATACCAGACCACAAACTATTATACAAGCAAAGCCTAAATATTTTCCTAATTGGTTTAACCTTTTTTGTAAAGGAGTACTTTCATCTTCAAAGGTCTGAATCATAGAGGCAATTTTTCCTATTTCGGTATCATGGCCTGTTCCAACTACTACTCCCTTTCCTCTACCATAGGAAACTATGGTGCTCATAAAGGCCATATTCTTTCTATCACCTAATGAAACATCTTGAGTAAAGACTTCATCGGCATCCTTTTCCACTGGGACTGATTCTCCAGTAAGGGATGCTTCTTCCACCTTTAAGTTTGAACTTTCAATTAGCCTTAAGTCGGCAGGTATAACATCTCCAGCTTCCAATAATACAATATCACCAGGAACTAAGTTATTAGCTGGAACTATCGTTGCAGCACCATTTCTTATTACCTTTGCATTAGGTGCAGCCATTTTTTTCAGGGCTTCTAGGGATTTTTCTGCCTTACCTTCTTGGTATAATCCCAAGAGGGCATTAATAACTACTATGGCTAAAATTACAAGGGAGTCGGTTCTCTCTCCAACCATGAAGGAAATGATACTAGCTATAATCAGTATGATGATTAAGAAATCATTAAATTGTGCTAGGATCTTGGATAGTAAGCTTTTTTTACCCTCCTCCTTTAATTCATTTGGACCATATTTTTCTAAGCGGTTACGAGCTTCTTCGTCAGATATTCCCTTATCTCCATCGGTTTTTAAATTGGTCAATAAATAGTTCTTATCCTTTTTGTACCAATCCATTTTAAGTTCTTCCTTTCTTATTTATAATTAGTATACCACCATTTAAAGGTTTAAAAACATAGTGTTAGTTTGTGGCAGCAGTTGAATTTTTAAGGTAGAGTTGATAAAATATAATATATTAAATAAAAAAGACCTTTGTTTAGCATAATCTGCTAAACAAAGGTCTTGCTACCTAAAATCTAGGCTAGTTAGCCGGGAAAATCCGTACTGACGACTAACTATTAAAGCTACTCCCCTTTGTTGCCTATAATTATATAATATTTATTTCCAAAAATCAATAGAAAATATCCATAATTTGATAATTTAATAGGAGTTACTTGTTTGACAAGATCAGTATATTATTAGATAATTTATCAATAGGGATGGTAATATTTATGATGGAGGTAACCCTTTTTAATATATAGTTGGAGTGATATTTATGAAGAATAAGATATTAGTGGTTGAAGATGAGAAGTCCATAGCTGAAATTGTAAAATTTAATTTAGAAAAAGAAGGATTTATTGTGGATTTGGCTTTCGACGGAGAAGAAGCTATTGAAAAGGTCCATAAATTTTTACCAGAACTGATTTTATTGGATATCATGTTACCCAAAAAAGATGGATTTCAAGTTCTAAAGGAGATAAGGAAGGATTTTAAGGTTCCAGTTTTAATGCTTACGGCCAAAGAAGAGGAAGTGGACAAGGTTTTAGGTCTAGAGCTAGGAGCGGACGACTATATAACTAAACCCTTTAGCATGAGAGAATTAATAGCTAGGGTAAAAGCTAATTTAAGAAGGGTAGAGTTTTCCAATTCTGACTTAAATAGCGGAAGTGTATTGGAGTGTGGGGACCTAGTTATAGACTTAAATAAATATGAAGTAAGAAAAAGAGGACAAGTTGTAGAACTAACCCATAGAGAGTTTGAATTGTTGAAGTTTCTAGCATCCAGTGCAGAACAAGTTTTTACCAGAGAACAGTTGCTGGAGGAAGTTTGGGGTTATGAATACTATGGAGATATTAGAACGGTAGATGTTACCATCAGAAGGCTGAGGGAGAAGATTGAAGACAAGGATGGAGATTATAAGTACATTCTCACCAAAAGAGGAGTAGGGTATTATTTCAGGAGGGGCTAGCCCATGTTTTCAAGTATTAGATGGAAATTCATTATAGTATATTTCTTGCTTGTATTTATGGCAATGGTAATTGTAGGAGTGTTCATAATAAGACAATTTGAAGCGCAACAATTAAACAACAGGTTAAACACCATGACCAAACAGGTGGAAACCATAATCAGTACCTCTAGCGATTTATCGGAGGACGATTGGAGCGATCATATAGAGGGAATTCAAAAGACGTTGAATGAATGGTCCTTTGAAGGGACACAAACCCTTTATGTAATCTACAAGGACGATATATGGAGGATAGTTGCTTCATCTCATAAAAATTATCATAAAATAATAGGTCAAAACGCCTTAACCTATAAGGATTTGGATCCTACTTTAATTTTAGCTGCTAATAATGGTAAGAAGGAAGCAGAAATTAAAAAGGATTTTAACGAAAATGCCCTTTATCAACACCTAGCCTATCCAGTACTAAACGAAATTGGCCAGGTAAAAGGCCTATTGTATATGGTAGATGATTTAGAGGATATATATAATACAATAGACGGAACCAAGAGAATATTAACTAGTGCTACCATGCTAGCCTTAGTAATAACAGTAATATTAGGTTTTTTAATTGCAAGTAGTGTTACTGAGCCTATTAGGGATGTTACTAAAAAGGCAGAGAGGATGGCAAAAGGAGATTTCAATCAATTTGTTGAAGTAAAATCTGATGATGAAATTGGTCAATTAGCCAGCATGTTTAACTACCTTACATTAAAGTTAAAGGATACTATTCAGGAGATGGACTTAGAAAAAAGCAAACTAGATACCATATTCAACTATATGGCCGATGGAGTTATAGCTGTTGATGTTAATGGACATATAATCCATGCCAATCCCATTGCAATAGATATATTGGATTTAGAAGAAAATATAAATACTGAATTTAGCCAGGATAAAATCTTCTCCATGGATAAGATAGACTTAAAGGAGATAGATTATAAGGATTCAGCCACTCTTGAAGGGGATAAAACGGTCAAGATCAAGGATACGGTATACCGCATTAAATATGCTCCCTTCAGGGATGAAAGAAACGATATTGGCGGAATAATAATAATGTTTCAAGATATAACGGAGCAGCATAAATTAGATAATATGAGAAAGGAATTTGTAGCTAATGTATCCCATGAATTGAAGACCCCAATAACCACCATTAAGTCTTATACTGAAACCTTAATGGATCATGAAGATATTGATAACAAGCTTTATGAAAAGTTCTTGTTGGTTATAAACGATGAGTGCGATAGGATGGCTCGTATAGTAAGGGATTTACTTCAACTTTCTAACTTTGATTACAATAAGACTAAATGGAACATGGTTGATTATTCAGTAGAAAAGCTTATTGAAGAGGCTTGCTTAAAACTTGAATTTTCCTTTAGAGAAAAGAAGCAAAAGTTAAACTTAAGTATCGAAGAGGATATTCCAGATATTGTAATAGATAAAGATGGTATAGAACAGGTTATACTAAATGTAATATCCAATGCAATAAAATACACTCCTGAAAATGGGGAAATAAGCATACTAGCTAGACAGCTTGATGATAATGTTGTGGTTACGGTAAAGGATAATGGAATTGGAATACCAGAAGAAGATATAGGCAGGATATTTGAAAGATTTTATAGGGTAGACAAGGGTAGGAGTAGGGAACTTGGTGGAACAGGATTAGGCTTATCCATTGCTAAACAGATAGTGGAAGCCCATGGTGGAGATATAGTATTAAGGTCTGAATATAAGGTAGGAACTGAAGTAGACATTATAATCCCTGCCAAAAAGGCTGTAATTCATTCTTAATTATGATGTAACACAATTGTAATATAATTGGTGTATAATGTTAATGTCCCTCAATATGTGGTAAAGGAGGTAAAAGCATGTTGAAAAAGTTAATGGCTAGTCTACTGCTATTTATAATAATCCTTTCTACATCAACAGTAGGCTTTGCAGCAAAGGCTAATGCATCTAAATATCAAGTAATCATACCAGAGGAAGATCTTTCAGCTACTCAGAAAAAAGTAGTATTGATATCTGGTAAGGCCCCTCAAGGGACTAGTATTACTATAGATGTATATGGAGCCATAGATTTAACGGGGAAAAAATATTCTTTAATCAAGCTGCCTGAAGACGATGCCTATACTTTAATTTCAAGTAAAACCATAGAGGCAGGAAGTTTAGGTTTTGGTGAAGAAGTGGAATTAATATTAGGGGTTAATAAGATTATAGTTAAGTTTAACGTAGAGGGAGCTCCGGTTATAGAGAAGATTCTTTATTATTTCGAAAAGGAGCAAGTGGAAAGGAGCTTAAGAAATACACATATTACTCCTATAAAGAACTAGCGTTGGAGCTATTAAGGAGATGATTTGTGGTGTACAAAGAAAGAATTAAATCCTTCCTACTCTTGTTCCTATTCGTTACAAGTATCTTTTTGACAAGGCAGTTGTGGATCCAGATACCTTATGATATTTTTCCCTCCTTTGGTAGAGATGAAGCCATCTCTGCAAATTTCTTATTTGCCGATATGATAAAGCCAGATAAATATCAATTGAATTTTAGTGAAAAAAATCATACTATTTTTTATAGTGATGAAAACAACGATCTATGGACAAATACTCGTATTATTTTGGCAGATATCTTTTCTTCTAATAATATTGTTATGGAAGAACTATCTGCCGATGAGTTTTCAGATTACCACAAAAATAGGTCCATAGTTTTTTATTTTCCTGAAGAATTTAACACATATATTTTAACCCGCTCTTTAGATATACCGGAGCCCAACGGTATAGTAGATAAAATTTCCAACATAGATAAGGTATACTTTTATTTAGGTGTAGGTGAACCCTATATCATATTCAGCAATGGGGATAGAAATTTAAAGGTCTATGACCCTAATTTAAATTTAGACAATATGAAAAATAGGCTAAAGTCCATTGAGGATATGGATTATACCTATTACTATCCCATTAGGGAAACCCTCTATGTAGACAATGATATATATATCCCATATAAGATGTCCAAGGATATAGCTACGGTTTATGTGGAAAATGAGCTTAACACAGATGATATAGAAGAGATTAGAAGCATTGCAGAAGTATTTTTTAAGAAGGATATCGATTATATTAGAGAAATAATAGAAAACAATGGTTCCATATTATACCTATACGACCAAAAAGTCTTAAAGATTAATCAAAATGGATTATTAGAGTATTTCAGTCCGCTAGAAGAGCTTGTAAAGGAGAGGAATCTTTATATAAGTTTAAATACCGCTTCTGAGTTTTTATCAAATCATATGGGTGTTCCAAGGGATTTATACCTATCTAAAATAGAAGAGATTGAATCGGAAGGAAATCTAGGCTATAGATTAACCTTTAAATATAGAATACGAGGAATTCCAGTAATCCTATCGAAAGATATAGCCGAAGACTTTATCCAAATTGATGTTTATAATAATTATGTTAGGAACTATAAGCGATTTATTAGAAGAGATATGAGAATCAATCTAAACGAGGTAGAAGAAACTAAGCCCATGCTATCTACCTACGAAATTATAAATATGAAGTATCCATTACTAGCAAAGGGATATATAGAGGATAATAAGTTATCATTAGATTTAGTAGATGAAGATAATTTAAAGGAAGAAGTTCTCTCTTCAATCAAAGATGTCTCTTTAGCCTATTTAGACCCCTGTAATAATAAGCAAAAGGAAAAATTAATAGGAGTATGGGTACTGAGGGTAGGAAATAGGACTTATGCCTTTGACGTCTATGATGGTGAGCTTTTATTTAGTAAAATAGATAGTTAATTTTGGATGGTGAAAAGGATGGACTGGTCAAAAGCTAAGACCATATTAATAGTTGCATTTATAATTACTAATCTATTATTAATTTATGTATTAGTAGGGGAAAACCATATTTATGAACCTACGCTTAAAGATGAATTCATAGATGAAGTTATAGCTTTATTGGCTGAAAAGGACATAAGGCTAGGGACTGATATACCCAAGGAAATACCACGTTTAAATTCTATGATAGTCGAATATGAAAGGGTAAATATAGAGCAATTAAATCAAAATTATTTTGATAATGAAGGAATAATTGAACAGAATACAGTGGGTCTTAGCAAGGTGGTAAAAGGTGAGGAATCCTTTCTGTTGATAAATGAAAGGTCCATTATTTATGAAAATAAGGAGGATGATGAAATATATAAGGACTTAGATGAGGATAAAGCCCTTCAATTGGCTGAGGATTTTATAGATAAGGGTAAATTCAATATGGCGGATATGAAGCTCTCCTTCATAAAAGAAGATGAAGGGATATTTTATATTGAATACTCCAAGGTATATAAGGATGTGTTTGTAGAAAAGGCCTTTACCAACTTTCAAATCGATAAAAGGGGAGTAAAAAGGTTTGAAAGGTCATGGTTAAAGGAAAAGGATTTGGCGGATGTGGAAATATACATAAGCACAGCCCCAAAATCCATATTGACCTTGTTGGGAATGCAACAGGCTTATGGGAAGACCATCACAGATATTTCTCTCTGTTATTATTTTGAGCCAGAAAAACACGATTATCTAGATCAACCTACTGATGCCAAGCAGGGAAAAGCCGTTCCAGCCTGGAGAATCCAATTTGATGATGGGTATAAAATATTTATCGATGAATATTAAAATGAAGAATCTATTGGTTCTTCTTTTTTGTTTATATATAATATATATATTAATAGTATATTGGAGTGAATAAAATGGAGTTTAGATTTTGCTCCCTATCCAGCGGAAGTAGTGGAAACTCTTTATATATAGAGACGGATAGGATGAAGGTTTTAGTAGATGGAGGCTTAAGTGGTAAAAGGATTGAAAAACTATTATCTTCTATAGGGGCTTGCCCTAAGGAATTAAGTTGTATTCTGGTAACCCATGAGCATATAGATCATGTAAGGGGAGTAGGGGTACTTTCTAGAAGGTATGACATTCCCATATATGCAAATGAAGATACCTGGATGGGTATGCAAAATATAATAGGCGAAATAAGGGAGAAAAACATTAAAATAATAAAGACAGGTGAGTATTTTCAATTAGGGGATATGGACATACTTCCCTTTAGTATATTCCATGATGCAGCTGATCCTGTGGGCTATTGTATTAATTATAAAAATATAAAAGCCAGTATTATAACTGATACAGGATGGGTAAATGATAATATGAAGGATATAATTAAAGGTTCTTCCCTTTATTTTATAGAAGCCAACCACGATGTTAAAATGCTTAAGGAAGGAAGGTATCCTTGGCATCTAAAGAAGAGAATATTAAGTACTCGTGGTCATTTGTCTAATTATGATTCCGGCAGGGTATTATCCGAAATATTAACGGGTAATGGTGAGATAGTGCTATTAGCTCATTTAAGCGAAGAGAATAATAGACCTTCTTTAGCATATGAAACGGTGAAGGAATGTATAGAAAAACAAGGTATAAGTGTGAATAAGGAATTAAATTTAAGTCTAGCTCATAGAAATAGGTCTACTACAGTATATACCTTATAGTGGAAGTGGAGGAATTTGAATGTATTTTGAAAGACCCCCTAGAAGAAGAGGAGCTTTTTCATATTTTCTAGTTGCCCTCTTAGGTGCAATTATCGGAGGAATAATTAGTGTCTATATTGCACCTACCTATTTATACGGTAAAATAATTCCTGTACCAGAAATTTATCAGGTCAAGGAAGGGCCAACAAGTTGGGGACAAGAAATACATATTACCCCTTCTGATAATATTTCTACGGTTGAAGCTGTAGCTAAGAAGGGGATGAGTTTTGTTGTAGGTATTACAACTGTTCAAGTCCAAAGAGAGTTCTTTTGGGAAAGGGAAGTAGCCGGAGTAGGCTCAGGTGTAATTGTAGATCCAAATGGGTATATTCTTACAAATTCCCATGTAGTTGCAGATGGAGATGTAAGACAGATAAACGTGCTATTTGAAAATGGAGATACGGCTCCAGGTCAGGTATTGTGGAATGATCCTGCTTTAGACTTGGCAATCGTTAAAGTTGAAGCCAGGGGTCTGCCTACAGCAGAATTAGGAGATTCCGATACCCTAGAAGTAGGGGAATTGGCTGTAGCCATTGGTAATCCCCTTGGTTTAGATTTTCAAAGAACGGTTACAGCTGGAGTCATATCAGGATTGGATAGGACCATAAGGGTGAGCCAATACCATGTTTTAGAGGGTTTAATCCAGACGGATGCCTCTATTAACAAGGGAAATAGCGGTGGCCCTTTGTTAAATAGTAAGGGTGAGGTAGTAGGAATTAATACTGTAAAGATTGGAACCCAGGTAGGTGAAGGGCTAGGCTTTGCCATTCCCATAAATGTAGCAAAACCCATAATTAAAGAGGTAATTGAAAAGGGAGATTTTAAATCCGTATATATAGGCATTGCTGCAACTGAGGTAGAAAGATATGAAAGGGAATGGGGAGTAGAATTAAATGCTGACAAAGGCGTTATTATAGTAGAAGTATCTCCAAATAGCCCTGCAGATAAGGCTGGCTTAAGAGCAGGGGATATAGTTACTAGAATAGATAATCAGGAAATAGAAAGCATGAATCAATTAAAAAGGATTTTATATAATTACAAAAAAGGAGATAAGGCAAATTTAACTGTTATTCGTAATAAGAATAAGCTTACTATAAGCATAGTTTTTTCAGAAGTAAGATAGATTAATGCCTTAAACACCATTTTAATAAAGAATATTTTTTTGCACATACTATAAATGGAATTATATTCTATACAGGCCTGGAGTGATTACATGTATGTAGTCTGTAATAAACATTTGGAAAATGCCATAGAGGATTTTGTAGAAACCTATGAACAGCCTCCCGATATATATGAGCTAGAGAAGGTATCCTTTACCGATTGGGCTAGCCCTCGTCATTGCAACTATTGTAAGGATTTACCCAAGTATCTAGTGGTTTAGGATAGAAGGAGGTTATTGATGAAAATTTTTAATCTAGGGAGAATTCCCATAAAATCTTGGGCCGATGAGGTAGAAGAAGAGGCTTTACAACAGGCCATTAATCTTTCCAATCTACCCTTTGCTCATTCTCACATTGCTTTGATGGCAGATGTGCATGTGGGTTTTGGAATGCCAATAGGTGGGGTTTTAGCTTCTAAGGGAGTGATAGTCCCCAATGCCGTAGGAGTTGATATAGGGTGCGGTATTATTGCAGCTAAAACCGATCTTTTAGATATAAGGACTGACCAGATTGAGCGTATTGTGGACAGGGCTCATAGCACCATACCCTTAGGCCATAAACATCATAAGATGCCAAGAGACTGGGAAGGTTTTAATAATCCACCAGATTTAGAGGTAATCTATGAAGAATTAGATTCAGCTAGATATCAATTAGGTACCCTGGGCGGAGGAAACCATTTTATGAGTATAGAAAGAGGAAGTGACGGCCATATCTGGTTGATGGTACATTCGGGTAGCAGAAATTTTGGATATAAAATAGCCAACTATTATAATAAGGTGGCTAATAAGATAAATGAGACTACTAAATTATCACCACCAAAGCAGGGATTAGCCGGTCTTTATTTGGATTCCAAGGAGGGACAAGAATACTTTACCGCCATGAACTATGCCCTTGACTTTGCCAGGGAAAATAGGGATCAGTTATTAGAGCAATTTTACAATATAGTTAAGGAAGAAACGGGCTCAGAAAGGTTGTTGGAAAAAGTAACCATCCACCACAATTATGCAGCTATAGAGACCCATTTTGGCGAAGAGGTTATAGTCCATAGGAAAGGAGCTACCAGAGCCCAATTAGGGGAACTAGGGATTATACCAGGTTCTATGGGCACCCCTTCCTATATAGTAGAAGGCTTAGGCAATGAGGAGAGTTTTAAAAGCTGCTCCCATGGCGCTGGCAGGGTAATGTCTAGAAAAATGGCCAACAAACTAATAACCAGGGAGATGGCCGATAAGGCCATGGAAGGAATCGTTTATAAGGGTTGGAGGGGAGATTTATCTGAAGCACCCATGGCTTATAAGGATATAGAAGAGGTAATTGCTAACCAAAGGGATTTAGTAAAACCTATAATTAAACTTACGCCTCTAGGTGTAGTAAAAGAATAATATTAACTTGCCATAGCATATAAAACTTTTACAGAAAGATAGAGAGTTTTATATGCTATTTTTTTTGAATTTTGGTATAATACTATTTATAAGCTTTGAAAATAGGAGGTAAAAGATGAGAATATTATTGGTAAATGATGATGGAATAAATTCAGAAGGAATACGGGTATTAGCTGAAGAATTGGAAAAGGATTATGAATTGATTATAGTAGCTCCAGAAGATCAGAGAAGCGCTCAAAGCCAGGCTATAACCATATCCAAATCCCTAATAGTTAAAGAAACTGAAATAAAGGGTATCAAATCAAAAGCCTATAGCGTTTCAGGTACTCCAGCAGACTGTGTTAGGGTAGCCTTAGATAAACTAATTGAAGAGCCGGTAGACTTTGTAATTTCAGGCATAAATACAGGACTAAATGCTGGAATGGATGTGCTCTATTCAGGAACTGTATCGGCTGCTATAGAAGCCAATATATATAAATTACCTTCTATGGCCCTATCTGCAGAGTGGAAAGATGGGAAGATAGACTACTATTTGGCAGCAAAATATGGTAGATATATATTAGAAAAGGCAAAGGATGATTTCATTAAAAACAATATAGTATTAAGCATAAATACCCCTTATCTTGAAGGTGAAGAGGTAAAGGGGATTAAGGTGTGTAAAATTGGCGATATAGTATATGATTACTATACTGTAGAAAGTTATGGGGAAAACGGAGAAAAGATATTAAAGCTACATGGAAGGCAGGATGTTGACTTCCAAGAGGACACCGATAGGTATTATCTTTCTAAAGGGTATGTAACTATAACCCCTCTTCATTACGATTTAACCAACTTCAATTTAATCGATAAAGTTAAAAGCTGGTTATAAAAAGTTTTAGGAGGCTGTAATGAACATAAGGATAATAGCTGTAGGAAAGATTAAAGAAAAATATATGCAGGAAGGCATAAAGGAATACTCCAAGCGCTTATCTAGATATTGCAATCTAGAGATAATAGAAGTAGAGGATGAAAGGGCTCCAGAAAATTTATCTGCAAAAGAAGAAGAGCTTATTAAGGATAAAGAAGGAAAAAGGATATTATCAAAAATTCAACCTAATTCTTATATCATATCCCTGGTAATAGAAGGAAAGACTCTTTCCTCTGAGGAATTATCCGAAAAAGTTGGAAGCCTGATGATAGATGGAATAAACGATATAACCTATATAATTGGCGGCTCATTGGGATTATCAAAGGAAGTAATTAATAAAAGCAACTTTAAACTATCCTTCTCAAAAATGACTTTTCCTCATCAATTGATGAGGATTATATTATTGGAACAAATATATAGAAGCTTTAGAATCATGAGAGGTGAACCGTA
>ERZ773359.1720-NODE-1720-length-29529-cov-6.949074_pt1 | contig 29529 bp, 26 predicted proteins | sample MGYA00374955_ERZ773359 | MGnify/ENA primary metagenome ERZ773359 (study PRJEB29098, sample SAMN04486028) | biogas fermenter metagenome | study: EMG produced TPA metagenomics assembly of the Biogas fermentation microbial communities from Germany - Plant 4 DNA1...
AACGTTTTACCATGGATGAAGGTTGCTCCCGCGCAGTACGGGAGGTTTTTGTTTCTCTGTATGAAAAGGGACTTATTTATCGCGGCAATTATATCATTAACTGGTGCCCCCGCTGTCGTACTGCTTTATCCGATATTGAAGTGGAGCATGAGGAACAGCAGGGCACTTTAACCTATATTCGTTACCCGTTGGTGGACGAGGAAGGCTACCTGGTGGTGGCCACAACGCGACCGGAAACAATGCTGGGAGATACGGCTGTGGCCGTGCATCCGGAAGATACACGCTACCAGCATTTAATCGGTAAAGAGGTTTTACTCCCTTTAATGAACCGCAAAATACCTATTGTGGCTGATGAATATGTAGATCCGGAATTTGGCAGTGGTGCGGTTAAAGTTACTCCCGCCCACGACCCCAACGACTTTGCCATTGCCCAGCGCCACGATCTCCCGTCTCTTGTTGTCATTGCCGAAGACGGTACCATGACGGAAGAAGCCGGTGCCTATGCGGGGCTGGACCGTTATGAAGCCAGAGAAAAAGTTGTGGCCGATTTGCAAAAAGAAGGGTATTTACTGGAAAATAAAGACCACACCCATGCCGTGGGGCATTGCCAACGCTGTAACACAGTGGTGGAACCGCTTTTGTCCAAGCAATGGTTTGTGAAAATGAAACCTTTGGCCGCACCGGCCATTAAAGCTGTGCAAGACGGGGAAACACGTTTTGTTCCTGAACGCTTTACAAAGGTTTACCTGCACTGGTTGGAAAATATCCGTGACTGGTGTATTTCACGGCAATTGTGGTGGGGTCACCGGATTCCGGCCTGGTATTGTGAATGCGGGGAAACAATTGTGGCAAAGACTGAACCGGAAGTTTGCCCCCGCTGCGGCAGTTCCCAACTAAAACAGGATGAAGATGTGCTTGACACCTGGTTTTCTTCTGCCCTCTGGCCTTTTTCTACTTTGGGCTGGCCCGAGGCAACTCCTGACTTGAAGCATTATTTCCCCACTGATGTGTTAGTAACCGGTTATGATATTATTTTCTTCTGGGTGGCCCGCATGATTTTTATGTCTTTGGAATTCATGAAGCAGGTTCCCTTCCATACCGTTTATATCCATGGATTGGTGCGGGATGCCCAAGGCCGGAAAATGAGCAAGTCCCTTGGTAATGGGGTAGATCCGCTGGAGATTATTGAAAAGTATGGCGCCGACACACTGCGTTTTACACTTATTACCGGGCAGGCACCCGGTAATGACCAGCGTTTCCGCCAGGAAAATGTGGAAAACAGCCGCAACTTTGCCAACAAGATTTGGAATGCTTCGCGCTTTGTGCTCATGAATCTGGAAGGCTTTACGGCAGAGGATATGTCCCTGTCCGGGAAACTTTCCGATGCCGATCGCTGGATTTTGCACAGCTTCAATGAAACAGTCCGCGAAGTAAACCGCTTAATGGATGCTTATGAACTGGGCGAAGCGGCCCGTGTATTGTATGATTTCCTCTGGAGTGACTATTGTGATTGGTATATTGAATTGGCAAAAATAGTGCTTTATAATTCGCAGGATGAGGCGGAAAAACAAACCACCCGTTCCGTTTTATGCTATGTATTGGAGCGGACCTTGGCGCTGTTGCATCCCTTTATGCCCTTTATTACGGAAGAGATCCGTCTCAAACTGCCTCAAGTAAAATCTACCACGGTGCTGGCAGAGTGGCCTACTGAAAGTGAAGAATTCGTCTTTCCTGATGCTTATGAGCGGATGCATACTTTAATGGAAGTAATCCGCACCATCCGCTATTTGCGCAGTGAAGTGCAGCTGCCGCCCGGGAAAAAAGCGCAGGTAATCCTGCGTGCGGCAGATGAAAAAACGGCAGATGTTTTGCGTGCCGGCATCCCCATTTTAGAGAAGCTGGCAACACTGGATAAAGTGGATATTGTCAGGGAGCAGGAGTCTCCGCCCAAGCAGGCGCTGACGGCAGTGGTAAAAGAAATTGAGATTTTCCTGCCCCTTGCCGGTCTTGTTGATATTGAGCAGGAAATAAAACGGCTCACTAAAGAAGTGGCCAAACTGGAGTCTGAATTAAAGCGGGCGGAAGGTAAGCTGCAGAATCAAGGCTTTTTAACAAAGGCGCCGCCACAGGTTGTGGAACAGGAAAAGGCTAAAGCCGAAGATTATCGCCTGCGTCTTGCTAAAGTTAAAGAACGCTTGCAAATGCTGCGCTAGAGCGGAGGGAAGCACATGGAATATCAAGAGGCTTTAGAGTGGATTCACGGCTTGTACCGCTTCGGCTCCAACTTGGGGTTGGAGCGGGTGAGCCGGCTCATGGAGCTTTTAGGTAATCCGCAACACCGGTTTAAAAGTGTTCATATTGCCGGCACCAACGGCAAAGGTTCCACGGCGTCTTTTCTGGCCGAAATGCTGCAGGCGGAAGGGTTAAAGGTAGGCCTTTATACCTCACCTTATATTGAAAAATTTACTAACCGCATGGCCATTAACGGCATAGACATTGATGAAAAAGAAATCGTACAGCTGGTAGAAAAAGTAAAACCGGTGGTGGAAGAGCTGGCCGCCGATGAGGTGGGACAGCCCACGGAATTTGAAGTGGTAACTGCCTTGGCATTCACTTATTTTGCCCGCAAGCAGCCCGATTGGGTTATCGTGGAAGTGGGCCTGGGCGGCCGTTTGGATGCCACCAATGTCATTAAGCCTGTTTTGTCGGTGATTACCAATATTGGCCTGGAGCATACACAAGTTTTAGGTAATACTATAACTGCCATTGCCGGAGAAAAGGCCGGGATTATAAAACACGGAGTACCGATAGTGACGGCGGCGGAAAAAGAGGAAGCATTGCGCGTCTTTAGAGATGTAGCCGCCCAAAAAGAGGCAAAACTCTGGCAGGTGGACCGGGATTTTACGTATGAAGTCAAACAAGCGGGACTTGATGGCATAATCTTTGATTATGCAAGTCCCTGGCGCAAACTAACTAATTTAGAGATTAAGCTAATCGGGCGGCACCAAGCCCGCAATGCCGCCTTGGCCGTGGCCGCCCGGGAATTGATGCCCCTTACCTTTCAGGAAGAAGCTGTGCGTAAGGGGCTTATGCGGACACGCTGGCCCGGGAGACTGGAGATTTTTTCCCGGGAACCGCTGGTGCTGGTGGATGGGGCGCATAATGTTGACGGCATTTTAGCTTTGCGGGATGCCTTGAAAGATATTTTAGGCGGCCGCAGGCTGCGGCTTGTCCTGGGGATTTTGGGAGATAAAGCGGTAGAAGAAATTCTTAGCCTCATAATTCCGCTGGCAGATGCCGGGATCATCATCACCACACCGGATAACCCGCGGGCAGCCGATCCTTACCAAGTGGCGGAGCTGGCCAAACGCTATGCTGGTAACACGCCTGTGGAAGTCATTCCCACTGTGGCCGCTGCGGTGCGGCAGGCGGTGGCCGGGCTCTCTGCCAAAGAAGCTTTATGTGTTTCCGGATCGCTTTATACCATCAGTGAAGCCAGGGAAGTTTTGAAAAAGCTTTTTATAAGAACAGAATGATTTGGCTAATTGTAAATTTTGCCCTGGGGCAGGGATTCCGTGATTTTTGTTGAATATTATTGCAATGTGCCAGGTTACAGTGCCAAAGCAGCATTTCCCTGTGAAATCCTTCCCAAGCTGTCAAAAAGAGAGATAAAAATACAAAGGGTGAAGGATTTTTCGCAATGGCCGCGAATCATTCGTGGATGGCCACAATTTTTTTTATTAATTTTAAAGGGGTGAATTGAGCGTATGAGTTTGAAAACGTTTAAGGGAGGCGTTCATCCCGGAGACCGCAAGAGTGCTACGGAGAAGAAGCCTGTTGTACCTGCCAAACCTCCGGCTGTAGCAATAATTCCCTTGTCGCAGCATATTGGTGCTCCTTGTGAGCCGCTTGTGGCCGTTGGTGACGAAGTAAAAATGGGACAAAAAATTGGCGATAGTAAGGGTTTTGTTTCTGCGCCGGTGCATTCCAGTGTTTCAGGGAAGGTAATAAAAATCGGTACTTGTAAATCTGCTCCCGGTGGCACTGTGGACGCTATTTTTATTGAAAATGATTTTCAGGATACCTGGCATGAAGATGTAAAACCTAATCCTAATTGGGAAAAATTGAGTGCCGATGAATTAAAGAAAATTGTACGGGAAGCAGGCATTGTGGGGATGGGAGGAGCGACTTTCCCGACACATGTCAAACTGTCACCGCCGCCGGAAAATAAAATTGATTATGTGCTGGTGAACGGTGCAGAGTGCGAACCGTACTTGACAAGCGATCACCGTGCCATGTTGGAAAGGCCGGATGATTTGATTGTGGGTCTGCAGTTAATTATGAAAATGGTCGGGGCAGAAAAAGGGTGTATCGGGATTGAAGATAATAAGCCCGATGCTGTGGAAGCAGTAACAAAGGCAGCGGCTAAGGATCCAAGAATTGAAGTGCGTGCCCTGCCCACCAAGTACCCGCAAGGGGCGGAAAAACAATTAATTAAAGTCTTTACCGGCAGGGAGGTTCCTTCCGGCGGTCTGCCTGCCCATGTGGGTTGTATTGTGCAGAACGTGGGTACTTGCATTGCCATAACCGACGCCGTATGTAAAGGTTTGCCGCTGATTGAGAGAATTGTTACCATTACAGGTTCGGGAATTAACGAACCTAAAAATATGCTTGTGCGCATAGGAACACCGCTAGAAGATGTTATTGAGCAGTGCGGCGGCTTTAAACCTAATTTGAAAAAGCTTATTCTCGGCGGCCCTATGATGGGATTTGCCCAGCCGGGACCGGAGAATCTGCCGGTAACCAAAGGTACTTCAGGAATTCTCTGTCTCACAGATGAGGAAGTTACGATTGAGGAAATTGGACCGTGCATTAAATGTGCAAAATGTGTGGAAGTTTGCCCGGTAAGTATTATGCCGCTGTTTATTGGTTCATCTGTGGAGCAAGGTTTATATGACAGGGCGGAAAAGTATGATGCCATGGACTGCATTGAGTGCGGCTGTTGCTCATACATCTGCCCGGCAAAACGCCCGCTTACACAATGGATTCGTATGGCAAAAAGTGAAATTGCGGCCAAACGCCGTGCGGCGGCGAAATAGGGAGTAGGGGCAAAGGAGGGAGAATTAATGGAAAACAAATTAATTGTATCGTCCTCACCACACTTAAAGAGTGATGAAAGTATTCGCAGTATCATGACTGATGTGCTTGTGGCGTTGTTTCCTGCCGCATTGGCTGCCATAATCTTTTTCGGCTTCCGTGCTCTTATCACCATTGTTCTTTGTATGTTATCTGCCATGATCACTGAAGCGGTGATTTTACGTAAGAAAGATATTTTCGGTGACGGCAGCGCGGCAGTAACCGGTTTGCTTTTGGCGATGACTTTGCCTCCTGCGCCGCCTTGGTGGCTTTGCATCATTGGCGGTGTAGTAGCTATAGGTATTGGCAAACAAGTTTTTGGCGGTCTGGGTAACAATATTTTCAACCCGGCTTTAGTAGCCAGGGCGGTGTTAATGATTTCCTGGACCGGCCATATGACAAACTGGTTAAGTCCGATAGATTTGGTTTCCTCGGCTACACCTTTAGCTTCAGCAGGAACACCCGACTTTTTAAAACTTTTTGTCGGTAACGTTGCCGGTTCTTTAGGTGAAACCAGTGCCTTTGCCTTGCTTTTAGGTGCAGCTTGGTTATTTTATAAAGGTCACATTAATTGGCGCATTCCCACAGGGTACCTGGCAGTAGTTTTCGTTATGGGGATACTCTTGGGCAGCCAAGGCGTCTCTTTGAGTGCCGGACTGTTCCATGTTTTAGCCGGGGGTGTGATCCTGGGTGCATTTTTCATGGCTACCGATATGGTAACTTCTCCGGTGACACCAAAAGGACAACTAATCTTTGGTTTGGGCTGCGGTTTAATGACCATGCTTGTCCGCCTGTACGGCAGCTATCCGGAGGGTGTTACTTTTGCCATTTTACTCATGAATGCGGTAACGCCGTTAATTGATAACCTGACCCTGCCCAGAAAGTACGGGGAGGTGGCCAAGTAATGAAAGAAGTACTTCGTTTAGCTGTAATTTTAATGGTAATCTGCGCCGTTTCTGCCGGCGTTTTAGCCTATACAAACGATGTCACTACAAAGATTATTGAAGAACGCATTCAGAAGGAAAAAATTGAACTTTTACAGCGACTTTTCCCCGCAGTAACCAGGTTTGAAGATCAAGAAGTCGATGGCCGCACCGCCACTTTGGGCTATGATGACCAAGACAACCTGGTGGGAATTCTTGCCGAAGGCAAAACAAACGGTTACGGCGGTGAGATTCGCTTTAACCTGGCCATTGACGGCGAAGGTAAGCTGGTCAGTTTAACGATTATTTCCCATAGCGAAACTGCAGGGCTTGGCTCAAAAATTGAAGATGAAGCTTACCGCCAGCAGTATGTGGGTAAAACTGTCAACGATGATTTTGATGTTGACAATATTTCCGGAGCCACTATCACTAGCCTGGCCATGGAAAACGGTGTCCAGGCAGAAATGGAAGCAATCTTGCTGGCCTTTGGCGGAGATCTTATCCAAGGTCCGGCGGAAATAGACATTACGACAATCCCGGACGGTGTTTACACCGGCGAGGGTAAAGGCTTAAAGCCCGGTATTAAAGTTGAGGTAACCGTAGAAGGCGGTAAGATTACCAATATTGAAGTTTTAGCCGGCGAAGATACACCTGAATATTTCAACCAGGCAAAAGCCCAAGTTCCTAAGCGGATCATCGAGGAGCAGGAGCTTGAAGTTGATGTAGCCAGCGGTGCCACCTTCAGCAGTAAAGGCATCATGGAAGCCGTCCGCAACGCTTTACAAGGAGCTGCCGGTGCACCTGCTGAGCGTGAGCTTGATATTTCCGCCATTCCTGATGGTGTTTATACCGGTGAAGGTAAAGGCTTAAAGCCCGGTATTAAAGTTGAGGTAACCGTAGAAGGCGGTAAGATTACCAATATTGAAGTTTTAGCCGGCGAAGATACACCTGAATATTTCAACCAGGCAAAAGCCCAAGTTCCTAAGCGGATCATCGAGGAGCAGTCAGTGCAAGTTGATGCAGCCAGTGGTGCTACCTTTAGCAGTAAAGGCATCATGGAAGCTGTGAAAAACGCACTGCAGCAATAATGGGGGGTGAGGAAATGAGTTTACTGAAAGAAGTAACCAAAGGAATCTTTAAGGAAAACCCAACCTTCCGACTGGTACTAGGTACCTGCCCCACGCTTGCCGTCACCACCTTGGCAATAAACGGTTTGGGCATGGGACTTTCTACAGCTGCCGTATTAATCGCATCAAACTTTGTCATTTCTCTTCTGCGGAAGTTTATTCCTGATAAAATTCGTATTCCGGCCTATATTGTCATTATTGCCACCTTTGTGACCGTGGTTGATATGCTGTTGAATGCATTTACGCCGGAACTTCACTCCGCTTTGGGGATTTTTATCCCGCTTATTGTGGTAAACTGCATCATCCTGGGGCGGGCTGAAGCTTTTGCTTCCAAAAACCCCATTGTTGCTTCCATTGCTGACGGGCTTGGTATGGGGCTAGGTTTTACCTTATCCTTGACCATCATGGGAGCGATCAGGGAAATACTTGCGGCCGGCACAATTTTCGGTGTTAGCATCATGGGGGCCGGTTACGAACCCTTTCAAATTTTCGGTTCCCCCGCCGGCGGTTTTCTGGTCTATGGCTTAATGATGGCGTTGGTTAACATGTTCTTTAAAAAGTTCAGGTTGGAATAGAGGAGGGTAGATGATGGCGAGTATATTGGCAATTATTTTTGGCGCCATTTTTGTGAACAACTTTGTGTTGTCAAGGTTCCTCGGCATCTGCCCGTTCCTTGGTGTTTCCAAAAAGGTGGATACATCCATTGGCATGGGTATGGCCGTTACTTTTGTCATGGGGTTAGCCTCTTTAGTCACATGGCTATTGGAATATTATATTTTGCAAGCGTATCAACTGGAGTATTTACGCACAATCGTTTTTATTCTGGTGATTGCGGCTCTGGTGCAGTTTGTGGAACTGGTAATCCGCAAAATCAGTCCTGTTTTATATCAGGCACTGGGTATTTTCCTGCCGCTGATTACCACCAACTGTGCCGTGCTGGGGGTGGCACTGTTAAATGTGCAGTTGCAATATAATCTCTTGGAGTCGGTGGTATTCGGCGTAGCTGCGGCCCTTGGGTTTACACTGGCCCTGGTTATTATGGCAGGTATCCGGGAACGTTTGGAAATGGTCCCCATCCCGAAATATTTCCGCGGTGTTTCCCTTGCATTAATTATTGCCGGAATCCTTTCCATCGCCTTTATGGGATTTCAAGGCATGATGTAGGAGGCGAATTTAGATGATTGTAGCGGCAGTAATCACTCTGGCAGCATTAGGTCTCATTTTTGGTGGAGCATTGGCTTATGCTTCCCAGAAATTTGCCGTAGAAGTTGATCCGAAAGTTGAAGAGGTACGTGAACTGTTGGCCGGTGCCAACTGTGGTGCTTGTGGTTATGCCGGCTGTGATCAGTTTGCCGAGGAAGTTGTGGCGGGCAACGCCCCTGTTACCGGTTGTGCGCCTGCCGGAACGGAAGCGGCAAATAAGATTGCAGGAATCATGGGTGTGGAAGCACCGGATACTTTGGAGCGCCAGGTGGCACAGCTTAAATGCTTGGGCGACTGCAATACCGTAAAAATTAAGCACATCTATGACGGGCCACAGGATTGCAGAGCGGCGCTGATGTTTGGCGGTGGTCCCATTGCCTGCAGTTTTGGTTGTGTGGGTTTGGGCAATTGTGTCCGTGCTTGCCCCACAGATGCCATCACCCTTGGCGAAAACGGACTGCCGGTTATTGATAAAGACTTGTGTATCGGCTGCAGCATCTGTGTGAAAGAATGCCCGCGTCAAGTGCTTGAGCTTGTTCCGGAAACAAAAAAACATCATGTAAGTTGCCGGAATCAGGATAAAGGCAAGCAAGTACGTGAGGTTTGCGCCAGGGGTTGTATTGCTTGCACCTTGTGCGTAAAAAAATGTCCGGAAAACGCCATTAGTATGGTAAACAATGTGGCAGTCATTGATTATGATAAGTGCACAAATTGCGGTACTTGTGTAGAAGTCTGCCCGCAAAAAACGATTATCTAGTGACGGGAAACGGTGCGAACATAAATTCGCACCGTTTTTTTACAACTTGGTTTGGTAATACTTAGTGATACATGTTGACAATCTTGCTTTTTACAAGTAAACTAATAGCGTTGTCCCCCTATAAGTTATTTTTATAACAACAGAAAGGGTAGGCTTTTACGGCAGCCGGAAGGGGCCGGTATCTATCCGGTTGTCGTGGGGAAGGTGCAAAGATTGTACAGAAAAGCTATTAGCGTAAGGAGTTGAGAAGCCGTGGAAATTTTTAAACAAGTTTTACCGGTCTGGATTGCTCTGTTTCCCATTGTCATGACTTTTGTCATTTATTTTGTGCAAAAGCGATCGGAAAAACTACGCAACGGTTTAGCGGTAGCCACTGCTGTGATTACCTTTGTTTCGGTGCTTTCATTGTTTCCTTTTATTGCTGCCGGCGAAATTATTGAAGTGCAGTTGTTTTCCTTGCTACCTAATGTGATGGTTTCCTTCCGGGTAGATGTTTTAAGTTTTTCCCTGTCGATTTTGTCATCTTTTGTCTGGATGTTGGCAACCATATATTCGCTGGATTATATGCGCCATGAACACGGCGGCAACCGTTATTATCCCATTTTAACGGTTACTTTGGCCGGTTGTGTGGGGATCTTTTTAGCCGGTGATTTTTTCACACTGTTTCTCTTTTTTGAGTTAATGTCGCTGGCCTCTTATGTGCTTGTAATCCATGAAGAAACGGAAGAAGCTCTCCGTTCAGGGTACAAGTATTTAATTATGACTATTATTGGCGGTTTAGCCCTCTTTTTTGGCATAGTTATTACATTTGAATTAGGCGGCTCCGTATCTTTGGGTGACGGTGTTTTAATTCAGGAACCGTCTTCCTTGGCTTTGGTGGCGTTTCTTGCTTACCTGGTGGGCTTTGGCATGAAAGCCGGGATGTTCCCGCTGCATGTCTGGTTGCCCGATGCACACCCGGTGGCTCCTTCTCCAGCCAGTGCTTTATTGTCAGGAATTATGCTAAAAACAGGTGCTTACGGTTTGCTGCGGGTAATCTACCAGGTCTTTGGCATGCCGCTTTTGCAGGAAACCGGCTGGATCACAATTTTAGCTGTCCTGGCCGTCATTTCCATTCTTTTAGGCTCGGCGGTGGCTTTAACGCAAGAAGAACTAAAGCGTCGTTTAGCCTACTCCAGCATCGGGCAAATGGGATATATTTTGCTGGGGATGACCATTTTTACTGAACGCGCCCTGATTGGTGATATCTTTCACATTTTCAGTCATGCCACCATGAAAAGTACCCTCTTTTTGGCGGCCGGTGCCATTATTTTGAAAACAGGTAAACGCAAAATTAAGGATTTGGGCGGAGTGGGCAGGCAAATGCCGCTGACCATGGCTGCCTTTACCTTGGCGGCCCTGGCCATGATCGGTATTCCTCCCATGAACGGTTTTGTCAGTAAATTAACACTTGCTTTAGGCGCCCTTGATGCGCGTCAACCGTTCTATGTAGTTGTTTTGCTCATCAGTAGTTTGTTAAACGCACTTTATTACCTGCCCATCGTGATTTCCGCTTTCTTTGGCAAGGAAGCGGAAGGTGAAAAAAGACTGGCAAAGATCAACGAAGCACCGGCAAAAATGCTGGTACCTGTTGTTGTCATTGCCGTGTGCACGCTTTTGTTGGGTCTGGTACCTGTTAATATTCCTTTTGATCTTTCCCGCAAAGCGGCTGAGTTTTTATTCCGGGGAGGCTTTTAATTATTATGTTTTTTCTGGCTGCACAGGATTTGGCCACAATTGAAACTTTTTCCCTTTTGCCGCCAGCCGCAATTGCTGTGCCGCTTGTAGGCTCATTGGTGGTGCTGGGGGCGGAACGCTTGGCTGCAAAATGGCGGAATGTCTTGGCAGTTTTGACGGCCCTACTAACTGTTGTTCTTGTCATGTTGATGCTGCCGCAAGTGCTGCAAACGCCGCTAAAGTATGAACTGCCAAAAATTATGCAGGTAGGCTTGCTTTTACGGGTGGATCTCTTTGGCTTTATTTTTGCTGCCCTCATGAGCATTATTTGGTTTTTGGCAACTTTGCATGCTGTGGCTTACATGGCCCATGAGCATGCCCAGGCTCGCTTTTTTGTTTTTCTTTTGGCGACGCTGGGCAGTTGCCTAGGTGTAGTGCTTTCCGGTGATTTAATTTCTTTGTTTTTATTTTTTGAAATGATGACTTTTTTCTCTTATGTCCTGGTGATCCATGAACAAACGCAGGAAGCCATGCATGCCGGTGGCGTGATGCTCTATTTGAGTGTTGCCGGCGGCTTGGTAATCTTAATGGGGATTTTTCTCCTTTATGCTGGAATTGGCACTGCGGAAATTAAGCCCCTTTATGACTTTATTGCCCAAAGTGCTTTAAATCCTTATGTGCTGATGGCCCTCTTTATTGTTGGGTTTGGTATTAAAGCCGGGATGATACCCCTGCATATTTGGCTGCCCAAGGCGCATCCGGTGGCACCATCACCGGCCAGCGCCTTGCTTTCGGCCTTAATGATTAAAACGGGAGCCTATGGGATTTTTCGCGTTGTTGGCATGATTTTTACCCCGGCACAGGTACCGGAGACGATTAGTGTGCTTCCGTCCATGGAGATGGGCTACCTGATTATCTGGATCGGGATTATAACGATGTTTTTGGGCGCTTTCATGGCGCTTTTGTCTACAGGGGCGAAAAAAATTTTGGCATACAGTTCCGTCTCGCAAATGGGTTATATTCTCATGGGAATCGGTGTGGCGGCTTACTTGGGAGCCGAGGGCGCCATGGGTTTTGCCGGGGCCCTTTACCATATTATTAATCATGCTTTTTTCAAAGCAGGTTTTTTCCTGCTGGTTGGTTCTATTTATATGGTGACCCATGAATTGGATATCCGGGTCCTGGGCGGTCTACGGCATAAAGTCCCGTTTCTGATGGTTATCTTTTTGATTGCTTATGCCGGTATTGGCGGTATTCCCGGTTTTAACGGTTATGTCAGTAAAACTTTATTGCATCATGCCATTGTGGAGGCGGCTACACACGGAGAGGCACCGCTTTTAATGTGGGCGGAAAAAATTTTTATGCTCACCAGTGCCATGACACTTTGTTATTTCGCCAAACTGTTCCGTGGCCTCTTTTTGGGCCGGGTGCCGGAAAAGTTTGCCAAGTTGGATTATAGTTTTTCCTGGCCGGTTTATACCGTCTTAAGCATTTTTGGTGCCATAATTCTTGCCATTGGTGTTTTTCCCCATTTCCTGCTGCAGAAAATCATTATCCCGTCCATGCAGTGGTTTACGTATGACAGCCATCTGGTGGAACATTTAAGGGAACTAAATGTTTGGAATTTACATGATTTACAGGGCAGTGCGGTGGTGGTAATTATGGCCGTAATCTTATTTACACTCCTTGATCGTTTAGGCTTTTTTACTTTACGCTTACCTAAATGGCTCAGTGTGGAGTATTTATTCTACCTGCCGGCAGCCCGTTTTGTACAAAAAACATTTGCCCAAGCCTGTACTGCCTTTGATCGTGCGCTCAATTGTTTTTACCTGCAAATCTCCGCAGTGGCCAGGAAATTATGCCTGTTATTTGTCCGTTTTGATACTGCCCTGAATACCACTTATGTCGGCTCCGGCAAGTTGGGCAAAGGTTTTGTGAAACGGTCAGAGCAGTTTGATGATGCTTTAAACCAAGCCTACACAATTTCCGCTGCCGGGGCGCGGAAACTGGTTGCTGGGACGGGGAAATTTGATCAGTCCCTGAACCGGGTTTATGAAACTTCCGCCGGCGGGGCACGTAAACTGGCTGAGCAAACAGAAAAGTTTGAGCGTTCGTTAAACGAAGTTTATGTCACATCAGCCACTAAAGCGCGCAGCCTTGCCGCAGGCTCGGAAAAACTGGACAAAACTTTGAATCAAGCTTATGCCCGGTCTGGGCAGGCGGCGGAAAAAATTGTGCGCAGAACTGCTGATTTGGATGAATCTTTAAACACCGCCTATGAAAGTTCCGGCCGGCGTACTTTTACAATTTGGCGACGCTTGCAACTTTGGACCGGCTGGAGAAGCGTTAACTTTTATTTTGATATTTTTCTTGTGGCGATAGTGCTTGTTTTGTTTGTGATGATTATTTTTGCCTATCACAACTAAGAAGAAGGCTCTTTATTGCAACGGCCCGGTGAACATGATAAACTGTTGAAGATGGTAAAGTCTTACCTGTATTTAACAAAGGAAGGTTAAATCTGTTGAAAATAAAAAAACTTACCCATTTGGCATTATTAATTGCCTTTGCTTTAGTGATCCATACCGTAGAAAATGCCATCCCTGTGCCTTTGCCCATTCCCGGTGCCAAACTTGGTTTGGCCAATGTGATCACACTTTTAACTTTTGTTTTGTACGGTTTTGATGCGGCTTTAATAGTGTCTGCCGTACGCACCGTTTTAGGGAGCATTTTTGCCGGCAATTTTTTAGCTACCGGTTTTTATTTAAGTTTTTCCGGAGCCATCATTTCCACCATTGTTATGGCCGGCGGTATCCATGCGTGGCGTAAAGAGAAACTATCTTTAGTTGCCGTGAGTATTCTGGGTGCAGCGGCGCATAATACCACACAAGTAACTGTGGCGGCCATGCTGATTGGCAATTTTAATTTAATTCCTTTGTACTTGCCTTTACTGCTCATTATTGCTCTTCCTACCGGGTTTTTTACAGGGCTGGCCGTTACCTATACCGAGAAAGCACTAAAAAATGTTCTGGGCAGCCTTAGACAAAAATAAATCATTTTATAGCCGGAAGTGTAAAACTTCCGGTTTTTTTGCAGGAATTGACAGAAGAAAAACGAAAAGAACCGTGTAGACGAAAGTAAAGAAAGAGAAAAATACTATCAGGTATATTTTCCAAGATTAACAGCAAGAGGGGAAAGACGGATGACGAAAATTATTTTGGCTTCAGCTTCACCGCGCCGGGCGGAACTTTTACGGCAAATAGGTATTGACTTTGAGGTGCAGGTCAGCGGTGTGTCTGAAGAAAAAATTGCCGGCAAAGATCCGGCTAAACTGGTGGAACAGCTGGCAAGGGCCAAAGCACTGGCCGTGGCAAAAAACCGGCCGCAAGAGCAAGCGGTGGTGATCGCAGCCGATACAGTAGTTTGCGTGGACGGCATGCTTTTAGGTAAACCAAAAGATGCTCAAGATGCCAAGCGTATGTTGCGCCTGCTTAGCGGGCGCAGTCATCAAGTGCTGACCGGCATTGCCGTGGTTGCTTTGCCGTTAGGGGAAGTTTTAAGCCACGTGGAAGTAACGGAAGTTTTTATGCGCCCACTTTCCGCCGCAGAGATTAATTGGTATATTGCCAGCGGTGAGCCCTTTGACAAAGCAGGCGGCTACGGCATTCAGGGCAAAGCGGCCGTTTTTGTGGAAAAAATCGCCGGTTGTTATTTTAATGTGGTGGGATTGCCTTTGGCGGCTTTATGGCAGCTGCTCAAAGAGCTTAATTTAGATCTAACCGGTAAGGGAGCTGGTAGAGATGACTCGGCGCCTGACCATCAAGGATCTGCCACCCACTGAGCGCCCCCGGGAAAGATTAATAGCAAGCGGCACGAGCGTGCTTTCTGATGCGGAACTGCTGGCTATTTTATTGCGCAGCGGTACGGAACAGGAGACGGCCGTGGATTTGGCCGAACGCATTTTAGTGGAGATTGGGGGGCTGGCCAACTTACCCCGCTGTGGCCTGGAGGAATTAACCACCGTCAAAGGTGTGGGACCGGCAAAGGCGGTGACGCTCTTGGCGGCTGCTGAACTGGCAGTGCGCATAAGCAGCCGCCTGCGTACGGAAAAGGTGGTTATTTCTTCACCCCGGGATGTGGCCGGTTTAGTGATGGAAGAAATGCGCCACTATTTGCGTGAACATTTTCGCATTTTACTGCTGGATACAAAGAATAAAGTTATCGGTGTGGAGGAAATTTCCATCGGCAGTTTAAATGCTTCTGTGGTGCATCCGCGGGAGGTTTTTCGTCCGGCCATTCGGCGGGCTTGCGCCAGCCTCATTCTCATTCATAATCATCCCAGCGGCGACCCCACCCCCAGCCAAGAAGATCTGGAAGTTACCCGGCGCTTAAGGGAGGCGGGGAAGCTATTGGGAATTGAGGTTTTAGATCATTTAATCATTGGTGATGGCAAATTTACTAGCTTGCGTGAGCAAGGCTTGCTGTAAATGAGGAATGTCCTGGAAACACAAACTTGTCTATTGTGTCCGGGGTTATAACTGATATATAATGATACTTAGCGATTCTAAATGAAGGGAGACGCTTTGCGGATGCGCTTTATTACGAAATATTTTTCTCGAAATATCGGGATAGATCTAGGAACAGCAAACACGATCGTTTTTGTCAAAGGAAAGGGAATTGTTTTGCGCGAGCCATCGGTAGTGGCCATTCGCCGCGATACAGGTACTATTTTAGAAGTGGGTGAAGAAGCAAAGCGGATGATCGGGCGTACCCCAGGAAATATTGTGGCCATACGGCCCATGAAAGATGGCGTGATTGCTGATTTTGACGTGACGCAGACGATGCTGCGCCACTTTATTGCCAAAGCATATAAACGTAAAACCATGTTTAAGGCACAAGTTGTTGTCTGTGTTCCTTCCGGGGTGACCGAAGTAGAAAAACGTGCTGTCATCGATGCTACCAAACAAGCCGGGGCCAAGGAAGCTTTTTTAATTGAGGAGCCCATGGCGGCAGCCATTGGTGCCGGATTGCCTGTGGAAGAACCTACAGGAAGTATGATTGTTGACATCGGTGGCGGCACCACGGAAGTGGCCATTATTTCCCTGGGAGGAATTGTGACCAGTCGCTCCATCCGCGTCGGCGGAGATGAGATGGACCAGGCCATTGTCCAATATATTAAGAAGAATTACAATTTAATGATTGGTGAACGTACCGCCGAGGAAATTAAAGTGGAGATCGGGACCGCCATGCGCGATGAAGAAAATCCGAAAACCATGGAAATTCGCGGACGGGATTTAGTCAGCGGTTTGCCAAAAACACAAGAGATCAGTGATGCGGAAATTGAAATGGCATTGGCAGATCCGGTGGCCGGTATCCTGGAGGCCATTAAAATCACTTTGGAGAAATCACCGCCTGAACTGGCTGCAGATATTATGGACAAGGGCATTGTCATGACCGGCGGCGGAGCGCTTTTACACGGTTTGGACAAGTTGGTGGCCAAGGAAACAGGAATGCCCGTTTATATTGCCGAAAATCCACTGGATTGTGTGGCGCTGGGAGCAGGAAAAGCGCTGGCAGAAATAGAACTGCTACGCCGCGTTGCCCTTACGCCACGTAGAGTCGGCTGAGCCAGGAAGGCCGTTGAAAGGTGAAATCTGTGCTTGTGCCCAAAAAAAAGAAAAAGCAACACTATAAAAGAATAGGCATATTACTGCTGGTATTGGCTGTACTGCTGGTGTTGGCAGCTTCTACTGCCCACAGGCAGGGGGTTTCCTTTCCCGAAGAAGTCCTGCAGGTGATTGTGGCCCCTGTCCAAGGGGCCTTTCAACGTTTAACTGTTACGGTGAAGGAGTTCGCTGCTACGCTCAAAAACTTCCGGCAGCTTAAACAGGAAAATGAAGAACTCCGTCAAAAACTGGCAGAAGCAATTACTTTGGAGGCGCGTTTAAATGAATTGCGTAAGGAAAATGCCAGATTACGCCGCATGCTTGAACTGAAGGAAGCTACCACTTATGATTTAATTGCGGCGGAAGTAATTGCCCGGGATCCGGCTAGATGGTTCGATACGGTGACCATTAATAAAGGTAGCATACATGGCGTCCGGGAAAAAATGGCGGTTATTACCACCGATGGTTTAATTGGCAATATTTTAGCTGTGACACCCACCACCGCCCAGGTTTTACTGCTCACTGATTCACGCCGCGGTGTGGCTGTGGCTGCCATGGTGCAGCGTTCACGGGAACCGGGTGAAGTGGGAGTGGTGGAAAATGACCCGGGTAAACCGGGTTTATTAAGGATAAAAGATTTGCCGCGGGAAGCCAATATTCTTCCCGGCGATACCATTATTTCCTCCGGATTGGGCGGTGTGTTTCCGAAAGGTTTTGTCATTGGTTATGTCTTAGAAACAGGTGTGGACGAGCTGGGATTGACGCAATATGCCACTTTACAGCCGGCGGCAAATTTTAATCGTTTAGAAGAAGTTTTTGTGGTAGTTCCCCAAGAAGATGCCATAGATTTACCGGAGGAAGCAGAAATGGAGGAACCGGAAGGGGATGCTTATTAGTGGCTTATTTGATTACCTTTGTCTTATTTGTTGTCAGCCTTGCCATTGAAGGTTCTGTCTTTGCCCTGGCCGGTCCCGATGGTGTACACCCGGATCCTTTACTGGTGGTGGTAGTGGCTTTAGCAGTTTTGGCAGGTATGCGCAAAGGTGCCGTACTGGGATTATGTGCCGGTTTACTGCAGGATATTATCTTTGGGGCACCTTTAGGTTTTTTTGCTGCCGTGAAGCTGCCGGTGGGGGCTTTGGCCGGTCTAATTGCTGAAGATATTTATAAAGATTTTATTTTGGCTCCCATGCTGCTTGTTGCTTTTTTTACTTTAAGCGGTGATGTTTTCATATATTTCTTGGCAAAACTTTTTGACGTGCCCATAGTTTTCTCTTTAAGAGCATATTTGCAAAATTATATTTTGCCCCGCATGCTTATGCATTTTTTTCTCATGGGGCTTCTTTATCCTTTTCTGTATCGCGCACATAAACGGAAGCTTTTATTTGAAGAAAGTTATCTTGAGGAGTAAAGAAAGATGTCAAAATCGCTCCAGCGTCGCCTGCGTGTTTTTACCGTGGTAGTGATAATGATCATCTTGCTGCTGACGGCACGTCTGGCTTGGTTGCAAATATACCAGTATGATTATTACGTAGCCAAGGCGGAAAGTAACCGCCTGCGCGATATACCTATTCTTGCTACCAGGGGGGAAATAAAGGATCGCAACGGCCAGGTTTTAGCCACAAACCGGCCGGGTTATACCGTGTCACTTTTGGGCTTGGACCGGCAGAAAGCTGCCGATGTGATCCGTTATTTAAGTGAAATTTTGGAGATTGAGGAGCAAGAGATTAGAGATAAAATCGCCAAACAGCAGTTTAAAAGTTATGCTCCCATACAGATTGCCACTGACGTATCCCCGGAAATTGTAGCCCAATTGGAAGAGCGCCGCCTTGAGCTGCCGGGTGTTATTTATGAGACCCAGCCGGTGAGAGAGTATCCCCAGCAATCAGTGGCTGCGCATATTTTAGGTTATGTGGGCGTTATTCGGGAAAATCAATACCAGGAACTAAAACATGAAGGTTATCGTTTTACTGATATTATCGGCCAATCCGGTTTAGAAGCCACTTTTGAAAAATACCTGCGGGGTCAGGACGGTACACTGCGGGTGGAAACGAACCGCTTTGGTAACCGAGTGCGTGAACTAGAGCGAACCAACCCGATTCCGGGCAATACCTTACATCTGACTTTAGATTTACGCCTGCAAGTCATTGCCGAAAATGCCCTGGACCAGGTGATTGCCGCCTTAAAGGAAGAAGGTAATGAGCAAGTAGGTAAAGGCGCCGTGGTGGCTTTAGATCCCAACACGGGTGGCATTTTAGCCATGGTCAGTTATCCCGCCTTTAACCCCAATACTTTTTATCAGGATTACAATGAAATTCGTGACAACCCGGATAAACCGGAAATTAATAAAGCCATTCAGGGGACGTATCCTGTAGGTTCCACCTTTAAACTGGTGGGGGCCCTTGCCGCTTTGGAAGAAGGTATTATTACCGAAAAGTCACGTGTAGTATGCGGTGGAGTGAAAACTTTTTTCGGTTCTGACAGGCGGCGTTGCTATAATTACACCGCCCACGGTGCTTTAAATGTTGTCGGTGCTTTGCAAAAGTCATGTAATATTTTCTTTTATGAAATGGGTTACCATTTGGGCGGCGAGCGTTTAAGTAAGTATGCCAAAGATTTTGGTTTTGGCAGTTTGGTGGGATTAACCGATATTCGCGGTGAGGTGCCGGGGCTCATCAATGGGCCGGAAACAAGAAGTGACTTTATGCCCGGGGATGTGCTCTCAGCCGCCATTGGCCAAGGCCATGCCATTACACCGCTGCAGCTGGCCAATTACGGTGCTATGCTGGCCAATGGTGGTATCCACTACCGGCCGCATTTGGTGAAAAAAATTACCAGTTATACCGGAGAAGTAATTTTAGAGCAAGAACCGGAAATCTTAAAAAAACTTGACTATGAGCAAAAACATTGGGAAATTGCCCGCAAAGGGATGGAAGCGGTGACGGAACTGGGTGGTACCGGCTCAAGTTTGCGGACACTGCCTGTAAAAGTCGCCGGCAAAACCGGTTCTGCGGAAGCAGGTGCCAATAAAATCTCCCATAGCTTATTTGTGGGTTATGCTCCGGCGGAAGCACCGGAAATAGCTCTGGCCATAGTGGTGGAAAACGGCGGTTTGGGCGGCGATGCCGCCGTACCTGTGGCCAAAATGATTTTTGAAGCATATTACGGTGAAGAAGCGGCGGAAAGCAATGCAGAAATGTAGAAAAACGCTCCCGGGAGCGTTTTTCCTTTTTATAGAACCATTGTCGTTTATTTTACTTACTGGCAGGAAAATGCCGCTATATGCCGAAAAGTATTGGGGAGTGAGTGTTGTAGTGGAGGACGTTTATGAATAAATATGCAGTGGAATTTAAAGGGACAAAGGAAGGAGTTACCATTTATTGTTTAGAGGGTGCAGATTTTACGGAAATTCTTTCCGATCTGGCTGCCAAACTCCGACAAAGAGCCTCCTTTTTTGGTGATGCAGAGGTAAGCATCGATCTTGGCAACAGAGAATTGACGGAGGAGGAAAGGGAAGCTTTAATTACAACAGTGACGAAAAACAGCCGTTTACGTTTAAAGAGCATTCATAGCAGTCAAGAGAAAGCACCTGCCATAACTTCTGCCAAACGGCAGGGAGAGATGGAAGATCTGAGCTTGGATGGTTTTAAAGAAGGTAGAGCACTTGTGATCAAGCGGACTTTACGTTCAGGTCAGTATATCCGCTATCCCGGCCATGTCATTGTCCTGGGAGATGTGAATCCGGGGGCGGAAATCGCGGCAGACGGTGATATTTACGTTTTTGGTACGCTACGGGGCATTGCTCATGCCGGTGCCAACGGAGACAGAACGGCATCTGTTGTTGCTTTGCGGCTGGCGCCGACACAGCTGCGAATTGCAGATGTCATTTCCCGGGCGCCTGATCATGATGATTTGCCTGACCAGCCTGAATATGCGTATGTACAGGATTTGCGCATTTTGATTGCAGCCATAACAGCCAAACAAAATACATAGTGCAAAAAGGGGAGAAAATCCATGGGGGAAGTTATTGTTATTACGTCCGGTAAAGGCGGAGTGGGTAAAACAACAACTACGGCCAATCTCGGTGTCGGTTTGGCGCTGGCCCAGAAAAAAGTTGTCTTGATAGACGCAGATATCGGCTTAAGAAATCTTGATGTGGTCATGGGCCTGGAAAACAGGATTGTGTATGATCTGGTGGATGTGGTGGAAGGACGCTGCCGGGTGAAACAGGCGCTCATCCGGGACAAGCGCTATGACAATCTTTTTCTTTTACCGGCAGCCCAGACACGAGACAAAAATGCCGTCAGTCCAGAGCAAATGAAAAAACTCTGTGAGGAGCTAAAGCAGGAATTTGATTTTGTTTTAGTTGACTGCCCGGCCGGTATTGAACAAGGTTTCCGCAATGCCATTGCCGGAGCGGACCGGGCATTAATTGTGACCACCCCGGAAGTGTCGGCTGTTCGGGATGCTGACCGTATTATCGGCTTGCTGGAGGCGGCGGAAATAAAATCTTTCCGTTTGGTCATTAACCGCCTGCGGCCCGAAATGGTCAAACGTGGCGATATGCTGGATATTGATGATATCTTGGAGATTTTGGCCATTGAGTTAATTGGTGTCATACCCGACGATGAAAAAATTATTATTTCTACCAACCGTGGTGAGCAGGTAGTTACCAATGCCAATGACTCCCCGGCCGGCAAAGCTTACCTGAATATAGCGCAAAGGCTGCTTGGAGAGACGGTTCCTTTTCTGGATCTTTACCAAAATCAATCCTTCTTTAGCCGTTTAAAAAGATTAATCGGCTTAGGCGGATAGAAAGGAAGTGAACCATGAATCTAAAGGCATTGCTTGCTGCTTTGACCGGCAGACAGTCCAGTAAAGAAGTGGCAAAGGAGCGCCTGCGTCTGGTACTAGTCCACGACCGTGCCAGTGTAGCTCCGGAGTTTCTCGATAAAATTAAGGAGGAAATGATTGCTGTAATCTCCAAGTATATGGAAATTGATGAAAGCAACACCGTTGTTAATATGCATCATACCGACGGCACGGCAGTTTTAGAGGCCAATTTAGCCGTGAAAAGTATAAAACGACCTGCCCACAGCTAACCGGTCAACCATGCTTTGCATAGTAAGGGTTTTTCTTGCGCTTTACGGTATGATTAACTTTCCGTATAATTATAAGTGCTAGGGGTTTACCTTGCACTTATTTTTTCTGATTATTTTGCTGGGAGTGGAAAAGTGTTTGATCGTAGGCTGATACGCAACCTGGATTGGTTGCTTATATTGACAGTGATAGCTATTTTTGCCATTAGCTTGATTATTATCACCAGCACCACGGTAAATTTCACCGGTGACCCTTTGTATTATGCCAAGCGCCATGCTCTACGTTTCGGTGCAGGTCTAGTTGCGCTGCTTTTTATTTTAAGCTTGGATTATACGTATTTTTACCGTTTTGCCCCCTATATATATTTTGCCAATGTACTTTTACTTTTGGCTGTGCTTTTTGTAGGTTCAGATTCCGGCGGGGCTCAGCGCTGGATTGATTTAAAATTTTTTGAACTGCAACCTTCCGAGTTTGCCAAACTGGCCATTATCATTTCTTTGGCCCGGCACTTAACCGATCAGGAGGGAAATTTCGACAGTTTTTTTAGCGCTATTCCTTTTTTCCTGCATGTGGCCATACCTATGTTCTTAATTTTCCGCCAACCTGATTTAGGTACTTCAATAGTTTTTATCGTGATTTTGTTGGGCATGCTTTTTATGGCCGGCATAAAATTTAAACACTTGGCCGCTTACATTGGGCTGGGACTGGCAGCGCTGCCCTTTGTGTGGTTTAGATTAAAAGACTACCAGAAAATGCGGCTGATTATTTTTTTGGATCCATACCAAGATCCCCTAAATGACGGTTATCAAATTATTCAGTCTCTGATTGCCGTGGGATCGGGAGGTTTATACGGTAAAGGTTTATTTGCTGAAGGGACACAGAACCACCTTGGTTTTTTACTGGAGCAGCATACAGATTTTATTTTTTCCGCTTATGCAGAAGAAACAGGTTTTATCGGTGCCGTCATCCTGCTCTTTTTATTTTTGGTGTTGATTTTACGGATTATCCGCGTTGCCTACCAGGCGCGGGATACCTTTGGAACGCTGGTGTGCATCGGCATCGCCACCATGATGACTTTTCATGTTTTAATTAATGTGGGTATGACTATCGGTATTATGCCGGTAACCGGCCTGCCGCTGCCTTTTGTCTCTTATGGGGGCAGTTCTTTGCTGATGAATATGATGGCCATAGGCGTTGTGCTCAATATTGGTATGCGGCGGCAAAAATTTATGTTTTAAGCCACCCCTTGGGGTGGATTTTTTTTTATCCTCAAAAGCATAACTTGAGGGACAAGTAAATATACATGGATAAGGACAAACCTCAAAGAGGTGAGGAGTTTGAAATATTATCGGAGCCGGCAAAGGCAAAGGCCGCGTTCTGATTTACGCCAGCGGCTAGAACAAAGACAACTTTATAAAGAAAGTTTCGGCGGCTTTGGCAAAGAATCCGCAGGATTGCCGGTGGTTTTATTACGGCAGCTGCAGGAAAATCTTTTTGAGAAAACAGTGGCGGCCATTATGGTGGTGCTGATCCTTGGTGCTTTTAGTTTGTGGCATACCGATTTTACCGGCCGGGTGGTTGATTGGGTTTATACGCTCACGGTTAGCCACTCCCAGCCTTCCGCTTGGCTGGAGCGGGCAAAACCTGTGATGCAGACGCTAAGCAATTTATACCCGTCAAGGGATAATTCTCGGAATAATGTCCCCGCAGACACTGCTACAGGGGAAGAGACTTGGGAAGAGGAAACAATGGTGCATCCGGTAAGCGGAGTGTTGAGCAGTCCCTTTGGCACACGCCCGGCAGCCGACGGCCAAAATATAGAAATGCACTACGGTATAGATGTGACCACAGAGCCGGGAGCTCCTGTTTATGCCGCCTTCGCCGGGAAGGTAAGTTTAGTACAGGAACATGAGAGATATGGTACCACCATTTACCTGCAACATGACAATGACCTGGTGACAATTTACGGCCGTGTTACAGCTCCTCTGGTGGCTGTGGGTGAACAGGTGGCCCAGGGACAGGAAATTGCCAAAGTGGCACCGGCACCGGAGGGAGAGAGTCATTTGCATTTTGAAATTTGGGAAAACAAGCGGCCCGTTGATCCGCAGAAATTTCTGACTGAGATTAACTAAAAGGAGAGGCCTGTACTTGAAACTGTTTCGCCTGGCAGGAATTACATTTCGTTTTCATTGGGTTTTTCTTGTGCTTGTTTTTGTGCTGCTTTATTATGGATATCTAAGTGAAACGTTAATTATTTTTAGTCTTGTTGCCGCTCATGAAGTGGTGCATCTTTTGGTGGCCCGGATGCAGGGTTTGGAAGTGGGAGAAGTTGAACTTTTTCCCTTTGGCGGTGTCGCAAAAATTGAAGATGCCCTGGAACTGGATCCGCACGTGGAAAGTGTGGTGTCTTTAGCCGGGCCGCTTTTTAATTTTGTCTTGGCGGCGGCAGGTATCTTGCTTTATGCCAATATTTCTGCCTGGCGGCAAAATGAGGTGCTGCTCTTTTTTATTCGCAGCAACCTAACCCTGGGGCTTTTTAATCTTTTACCGGCACTGCCCTTGGATGGGGGCAGGATTCTGCGGGCAAAGCTTTGCGGAACGCTTGGTTTTCAAAAAGCTACCGAACTTTGTATTCGCCTCAGTCAATTGCTGGCGCTGCTAATTTTTGCCCTGGGCTTATATCTTTTTTATCTGGGCCATTTTCACGTGACACTTTTGGCCACGGCAATTTTTTTATATTTTGCCGCCGAAAAAGAACGCAGTGCCTCCATGTATGCCTTTATTCGCGGTTTAACGAGGAAAAAACAGATTCTGCTTGCGGAAGGAGTAATGCCTTTAACGACACTTTTGGCTTTGCCGGAGACACCGCTGAAAGAAATACTGCGGCGGTTTACCATGAAAAAATATCATCATATCCTCATTGTCACTCAAAGCGGGCGGATTGTGGGTGAGGTGACAGAGGATGAACTTGTGGGCACTGTGTTACAAAAAGGTATTTATGCCAAGGCTGAAGCTGCTTTAAGCAAAAAATAAGCTTAAAATTGCCCTTTTACAGCCTGACAAAGGGAGAATTTTTTATTATAATTAAGCTGTAAGGCGGCGAAGGAACCGGGGCGGCAAACAAGAAAAACTTTGCAGCCATTAAAGCAAAAACCGGCTGTAGATTTAACACCGGTTTTTTTGTTTTCCTAAGTCAAAAAAAATTGAGCAACTTTTCTGTAAATTTACCCGGCTTTAACCATGTCGGGGAAGGGATATGCTGTATTCATGTTAAATTGATAAAAGGGAAAAATAGTTAATAAAAGCTTAGGCGGAGGTCTCATGAAAAACTACAAGGAAAAATTTTGGCAAGAGATTTTACCGCGCGTACAAAAACCGGTGCGGTATTTAGGCAATGAAGTAAATGCACAAAGCAAAGATCATGAGCAATGTACCATGCGTATTGCCCTGGTTTTTCCCGATTTATATGAAATAGGAATGTCACATTTAGGTTTAAAAATTCTTTATCATTTATTAAATGAGCGGCGGCAGTGGGCGGCAGAACGTGTTTTTATGCCCGGTGCTGATTTAGAAGAGATTATGCGGGAAGAAAAATTTCCTCTCTGTTCCCTGGAGACAGTGACGCCTGTGGCGCATTTTGATTTGGTAGGTGTGACACTGCAATATGAGCTATCATATACAACCGTATTGCAGATGCTGGATTTGGCCGGTATTCCGCTTTTAGCTGCTGAACGTGGCGAAGGCGATCCTTTAGTGGTGGGAGGCGGCCCCGGGGCCTTTAATCCGGAGCCCATAGCCGATTTTTTTGACTTTTTTGTCATAGGTGATGCTGAGGAAGTATTCCCCGAAATTGTACAGCTTTTGGAAGAGCATAAGAGCCTGCCCCGGCAGGAGAAACTGCTGCAACTGGTGGCTTTGCCGGGAGTGTACGTACCTTCACTGTACCGGGCGCAATATTCGCCTGCCGGTTCTTTTGTGAAACTTGAGCCGGTGCATCCCCTGGCTCCAACCCGTGTAAGGCGTGCAGTTGTCGCCGATTTGGACAAAGCTTATTATCCCACGGATTTTGTTGTTCCTTATGGTAGTATTGTCCATGACCGTTTAATGCTGGAAATATTTCGCGGCTGCACCAGAGGCTGCCGCTTCTGCCAGGCAGGAATGATTTACCGGCCTGTACGGGAACGCAAAAAAGAAACATTAAGACGACTGGCACAAAAAATGGTGCGCGCCACCGGTTATGAGGAGATTGCTTTAAGTTCATTAAGTTCGGGAGATTACAGCGCCATTGGCGAGTTAATTCAAGATTTAAGTGCAGATTTGGCCCGGGAAGGTGTTACGTTATCCTTACCGTCTTTGCGTTTAGATTCATTTTCAGAGGGTTTGGCACGGCAGTCCCAGCAGGTGCGCAAAAGCGGTTTAACTTTTGCCCCGGAAGCGGGCACACAGCGCCTGCGCGATGTGATAAATAAAAATATTACAGAAGCGGAACTTATCTCTGCCGCCAGGGACGCATTTGCTGCCGGCTGGACAAATATTAAACTTTATTTTATGATCGGCTTGCCTACGGAAACCGATGAGGATTTATTGGGGATAGTGCATTTGACACAGCAGGTGCTGAATACCTATAAACAGGTATGCGGTAAAGGGAAGCCACAGGTTACTGTTTCCGCTTCCGTCTTTGTGCCTAAAGCGCATACTCCTTTCCAATGGTTTGGCCAGGTTCCGCAAGCCGAAATCAAACGCAGGCAGGATTTGTTACGACAGCATTTGCGCCTGCCCGGCGTGCATTTTCAGTGGCACGGTGCGGAGATGAGTTTGCTGGAAGCAGCCATTGCCAGAGGGGGCCGGGAGCTTGCGCCTGTCATTTTGCGTGCCGCTCAGCTTGGTTGTAAGCTGGACAGTTGGGATGAACATTTTCGTTTTGCTTTATGGCAGCAAGCTTTTGCGGAGAACGGCTTGGAACTGGCAACTTGTGCCCAGCGCGAGTATGCTTTAACGGACCCGCTGCCCTGGGATCATATCGATGCAGGTGTTAGTAAGCGTTATCTCCAGCGAGAATATAAACGTGCTTTAAAGGGAGAAACCACAAAAGACTGCCGGGAGGGATGTCTAGGCTGCGGCATGGTACTGCTTTTAGATGAAGAAAATAGAGGGGTATGTACAAATGCGGATTTGGATTGAGTTTGCTTTAAAGGAGCCACTACGTTTTTTATCTCATTTAGATCTCTTGCGAACATGGCAGCGGGCGGTGAGACGTGCCGCCATGCCTTTAGTATACAGCCAGGGTTTTAACCCTCACCCCAAGATGGCTTTTGCTGCTCCTTTACCAGTGGGGGCCACCAGTCTCGGAGAATATGTTGATATTCAGTTTGCCACAGAAATTACAGACGAAAAAATAGCCGCCTTGCAGGCGGTGCTGCCGGCGGGGCTGGAAATTTTACAATGGCGTGTTGTACCGCAGAGGGCGCCGGCACTGATGAGTTTAGTGAAAGCAGCGGAATGGTCGGTAAAAATACCTAATGCACAAGGGTTACCGGAGCGGGTGCAGAAAATACTGCAAGCCACTTCTTTACCTATTGTGCGCAGGACAAAAAAAAAGGTAAGCACCATTGATCTCAGGCCGTATCTTTATCGTTTAGAAATGACGCCGTCCGGTCGTTTGGAAATGCTTTTGGCAATGGGTAACTCCGGAGGAACAAAGCCCCGGGAGGTGCTTGAATTGTTGCAAATCCCTGCCGCAGAAGCGCAGCTTTTGCGCCGGAAAATTTTGCTGGCCGCCGGACCTTATTTACAATCTCCCATGGCTGTGTTGTTGAAAGAAAAAGAGGTGTTTTTTAATGCAGAAGCAGATTATTATCAATTGTGATAATAAGCAGACGCGTGTGGCCGTACTGGAAGACGGCAGACTGGTGGAACTTTATCTGGAGCGGCCGGTGCACCAGCGGGTGGTGGGCAACATATATAAAGGTGTAGTGGCCAATGTACTGCCGGGGATGCAGGCGGCCTTTGTGGATATAGGGTTAGAGCGCAATGCTTTTCTTTATGTTGACGATGCTATTGTGGAGGCAAAGGAAAACGAGGTTAAAACAAAAAAATCCATTGAGCAGCTTTTGCGCCCCGGCGAAGAAATTATGGTACAAGTGGTTAAGGAACCCTTTGGGAGTAAAGGCGCCCGCCTTACCCGCCAAATTACTATTCCCGGCAGGCATTTGGTTTTAATGCCTACCGCCGATTATATTGGCATCTCACGGCGCATAGAAGGGACGGAAGAGCGGGAACGTTTGCGGCAAATTGTGTCGAAAATGCGCCCGGAAAATATGGGCTTGATTGTACGCACAGTGGCAGAAGGTGAAGAAGAGGCTGTATTGCAGCAGGATTTAAACTTTTTACTGCCTTTGTGGGAGCGGGTACAAGCCCGATTTCGGCAGAAAAAGGCACCCTGCCTGATTTATCAGGATCTTGACCTGATTTATCGCATTATTCGTGATCTTTTTACCGATGAAATTAAGCGTTTGATTGTAGATACGCGCTATGAGTACGAAAAGATTTTAGAAACATTGGATGTAATTGATCCTTCCCTGAAAGATAGAGTGGAATGTTATTGCGGTCGGGAACCTATTTTTGATGTTTACGGTATTGAACCGGAAATCGAGCGGGCTTTATCACGGGTGGTCTGGTTAAATTGCGGTGGCTACCTGGTTTTTGATCATGCCGAGGCTTTGACTGTGATCGATGTCAATACAGGCAAATATACCGGCAAAACCAATTTGGCAGATACGGTACTGAAAACCAACCTGGAAGCGGCAGCGGAAATTATGCGTCAAATTCGCCTGCGTGATATCGGCGGCATCATTATTATTGATTTTATTGATATGGATAATGAAGAACATGCCAAACAAGTTTTAGACATTTTAATGGAAAAAAGTAAACAGGACCGGACAAAAACACATGTTTTAGGTTTTACTCACCTTGGTTTGGTAGAAATGACCCGGAAAAAAGCGCGGCAGGGGCTGGATGCGGTACTGCAGCAAAGCTGTCCCTATTGCAACGGCCGCGGCAAAGTTTTGGCGGCAGATGTGATTAGCGCACGGACTGAGCGCCAATTACGCAGCTTTTTGGACGGTTTGGATGCCGAGGCGGTGCTGGTGGAATTGCACCATAGCGTGGCCGGCCTTTTGATTGGTCCCAACGGTTCTTACTTGCGTAAACTGGAAGAAGAGACAGGTAAATCCATTTTTGTTCGTGGCAGTGATACTATTCATGTAGAAAAATATAAAATTTTGGCTTTTGGCACCCTGGCGGAGGTACAAAAAGTTGCTTATCCCGTTTCTGTAGGGGAACGCTATGAAGTAAAGGTGGAAGAGCCCCATGCCAATAACCCTTATGACGGCATCGCCCGCATTAGCGGCTTTGTAATTGATGTGCAATCAGGCGGTGCCTTTGTGGGTGAAACGATTACCGTGGAAATTCAGGAAGTGACAAAAACTTTTGCGCGGGCGAAAATCGTATGAATTGACAAAATAGGTGCCCCTGTGCTAGAATATTTTAGCGACTGCCGCAACCGCTCGGTAGAGGTTTAAACTAAAGGGCAAAATGGCCTTTAGTACCTTTGACCGGCGAGTCTGATGGAGGAAGGTGAAAATTGATGTATGCCATTATCGAAACAGGCGGCAAGCAGTACCGTGTTGAGGAAGGTACTGTATTGGATGTGGAACTTTTGCCGGCCGAAGAGGGTGCAGTTGTCGATTTTGACCGTGTGTTAGCGGTGAAAAAAGACGATAAACTGCAGGTAGGAAAGCCTTATATTGACGGAGCGCTTGTCCGGGCCAAAGTTTTAAGCCACGGAAAGGGCAAAAAGATTATCGTCTTTAAATATAAGGCGAAAAAGAATTATCGGCGCAAAC
>ERZ773359.1721-NODE-1721-length-29523-cov-12.575947_pt1 | contig 29523 bp, 20 predicted proteins | sample MGYA00374955_ERZ773359 | MGnify/ENA primary metagenome ERZ773359 (study PRJEB29098, sample SAMN04486028) | biogas fermenter metagenome | study: EMG produced TPA metagenomics assembly of the Biogas fermentation microbial communities from Germany - Plant 4 DNA1...
AAAGAAATGGAGAATTAGAAGATTTCTCTCCAGCGAAAATTACTAAAGCCATTTACAAAGCTCTTGCTGCTTGTGGGAAGGAAAGCGAAGAAGAGGCAGAAAAACTCACTGGCGAAGTTTTAAAACTTTTACCGGAGCGGGTCAAATCATCTATACCTGAGGTAGAAGAAATCCAGGATACTGTAGAAGAGGTATTAATGAGGGAGGGGTTTCCGGAGGTAGCTCGAGCCTATATTCTCTACCGGGAAAAAAGAAGAGAGCTGCGAGAAGCGAAACAGAAGCTTTTTGGAGTGAAAGACGACCTTAAACTTTCTCTAAATGCTGTGCAAGTGTTACAGGAGCGCTACCTCTTGAGGGATGAAGAGGGAAGAATAATAGAGACTCCTCGCAAGATGATGAAGCGAGTAGCCAGAGCTGTAGCTGAGGTGGACGCTCGCTACGGGAAGGATGTAGATAAAGCTTACTCTGAATTCTACGAAATGCTGACCTCTCTCTACTTTTTGCCCAATTCCCCTACTTTGATGAATGCCGGAACTCCTCTGGGGCAGCTTTCGGCTTGCTTTGTTTTACCAGTAGAAGATTCCATAGAATCCATATTTGATGCCCTCCGGGAGATGGCTCTCATCCATAAATCAGGGGGAGGTACTGGCTTCACTTTTACTCATCTTCGCCCTCGAGGGGATCGGGTTTCCACAACCGGTGGCAGAGCCTCGGGTCCGGTTTCTTTTATGCGAATTTTTGATACCGCTACCGAAGTAGTGAAACAGGGTGGAAAACGCCGGGGAGCTAATATGGGTATTTTGCGCTTTAATCATCCTGATATTCGAGAATTTATCCATGCCAAAGAAAAAACTGGCTTTCTGGAAAATTTCAATCTTTCTGTGGCCATAACTGATGAAGAAATGGAAAAAGTGCGGAAAGGGGAAGAACTGGAACTCTGTAATCCCAAGGATGGAAAAGTATGGGAGAAAATAAACGCTCGGGAGCTTTTTAAGATGCTGGCCCAGAGCGCCTGGAGAAGTGGAGAGCCAGGTCTTATATTTTTAGATGAAATAAATCGCCATAATCCTACCCCTTCCCAGGGTATAATTGAAGCCACTAATCCTTGTGGGGAAGTCCCTCTTTTACCTTATGAATCCTGTAATCTGGGTTCTATCAACTTAGCTCGGATGGTAGAAGGAGGGAAAATTGACTACCAGAGAATAAAAGAAACAGTTAAAAGGGCGGTACATTTTCTGGATAATGTTATCGATGCTAATCGCTATCCCCTTCCTCAAGTACAAAAAATGGTAGAGGGAAACCGGAAAATAGGCTTAGGAGTGATGGGTTTTGCTGATATGTTAGCTAAAATCGGAGTTTCCTATTATAGTGAGGAAGCCTTAAAAATTGCTGAAGAAGTGATGAACTTTATTTCTTTGCAAGCTCGGTGTGCTTCTCAAGAGCTGGCCGAGGAGCGAGGCACTTTTCCCAATTATCCTGAAAGTATCTGGAAAGACAAGAATTTACCCCTTCGCAATGCCACTCTTACCTCTATTGCCCCCACCGGAAGTATAAGTTTGATTGCTTCTGTATCCAGTGGTATAGAGCCTTTTTTTGCTTTGGCTTTTCGCCGCTATGTTCTGGATAATACAGAACTCCTGGAGGTTAATCCTCTTTTAGAAGAAAAATTGAAAAGTTATCAAATTCCGGAAGAAATCTGGAAGGTAATTTTGGAAAAAGGGAACCTGGAAGGAGTTGATGTTCCGGAGGAGCTTCACCGTCTCTTTATTACTGCTTTAGAAATTCCTCCTTCCTTCCACATTCGGATGCAGGCCGCTTTTCAGAAATATGTGGATAACGCCGTTTCTAAAACCATCAATCTCCCGGAAAGTGCTACTCCTCAAGATGTGGAAGAAGCATATCTTCTGGCTCATGAGCTAAAGTGCAAAGGGATTACTGTTTATCGCTACGGTAGCCGACCTCAACAGGTACTATATCTGGGAGCAGAGAAGTATTGTGAGGCTTGTTAGAGGAAGGCTTTTGAAATTCTTTCACTAAGTCCCGGGCAATATGCTATCCCATTTACTGGTGTAGTGTGATACAATAATCGTACCTTTTGGGGGGGGCCTCGGGAATTCAGTTATCCATTCTCGGGGTCCTTCTCCTTTCTTCAAGTATTTTCTCAGTATTCTCCTAAAGACTATGACTATATTGGACATTCTGAGTCGGTTAAACACCCAGCACCAAATACAGTATTAGAGAGCACTGAGTAGAGAGATGCCATAAGGGGTTTAAATCTCCTTTACTTTTTAAATTTAGTATTGAAAACTGATGATTCAGAAGAATAGTTGTGGTATGCTAATGAAAATCTGTTTTGGTAAAGGAGGTTTGACTTTGCGCTGGCCTGGAGTGTTGGAGTATTTTGCCGATTACCTTCCTGTAACATCTCATACTCCTCTTATTACTCTAAATGAGGGAAACACTCCTCTTGTGGAGTCTTATCAGCTGGTAGAGAAGTTAGGAGCAGGAAAACTTTATTTTAAATTTGAAGGTATGAACCCCACCGGCTCATTTAAAGACCGGGGGATGGTGGTAGCAGTGGCTAAAGCCAAAGAAGAAGGTAGAGCTGTGGTGATGTGTGCTTCTACTGGTAACACTTCCGCATCAGCTGCAGCTTATGCGCAAAGAGCCGGTCTTTCCTGCATTGTTCTTATCCCTCAGGGGAAAATCGCGCTGGGAAAACTCTCCCAGGCTCTTATGCACGGGGCACGAGTTCTGGCAGTGCAAGGAAACTTTGACGATGCTCTTTCTATAGTGAGATATATAACTTCTCACTATCCGGTGGCTCTGGTTAACTCCCTTAATCCTTATCGTATTGAGGGGCAAAAAACTGCGGCGTTTGAAGTGGTAGAGTGGCTGGGGGAAAGTCCTGACTATCTTGCGCTACCCGTGGGTAACGCGGGAAACATCACTGCTTACTGGAAAGGGTTTAAAGAGCTAAAAGAAAAGGGGAAAATTACCTCTCTTCCCCGAATGTTAGGCTTTCAAGCCGAAGGAGCGGCTCCTTTAGTTTCCGGAAAACCTGTTTCTAATCCTCAAACGGTGGCTACTGCTATCCGGATTGGAAACCCTGCCAGCTGGAAGGGAGCTATCGCTGCTCGGGATGAGTCGGGGGGCTTGATTGAAGCAGTGAGTGATGAAGAAATTTTACAGGCGCAAAGGATGCTGGCTGAAGAAGAGGGGATATTTGTAGAGCCAGCTTCTGCAGCTTCTTTTGCCGGAGTGTTGAAAAAATCTGAAGAGGGTTTTTTTACCGGCAGGGAAACCATAGTTTGCGTTTTAACCGGACACGGGCTCAAAGACCCCGACATTGCCATAAAACAAGGTGAGGGAAGAATTGAAGAAGTAGGAGCATCCGCAGAAGAAGTGGTAGAAATTTTGGGATTGGAGAGAGAACATGTTTGAAGTGTGTGTTCCAGCTACCTCAGCCAATTTGGCTTGTGGGTTTGACGTTTTAGGTCTGGCTCTTAACCTTTTTTATCGGGTAGAGGTAAGTAGCGAGGGAGAGGGATTCCATTTGTACCATCAGGGAGAGGGAGAGGGAAAAATAAAGGAAGAAGATAACCTTTTCTTTCATGCAGTCAGAAAAACCTGGGAGAAGGCGAGTTTTCCCGGACAGGGGATGAGAGTAAAGGCTTTTAATGAGATACCCATTTCCCGGGGTCTGGGAAGCAGTGCCGCCTGTATTGTAGCGGGAGTGCTATCTGCCAATGAGGTAATGGGGAGGGTGTTGAATTTATCCCAGATGATAGAAGTAGCTTCGCAAATAGAAGGACACTCTGACAATGTTTTACCTGCTTTTTTGGGAGGGTTCACCATAGCTCTTCTCCGAGAAGGAAGAATTTTTTATCATCAACTTCCCTTTTTACGAGAAGTGGAGATGGTAGTTTGCATCCCTGATTATACTCTATCTACCGAGGAAATGAGAAAAGTTCTTCCTTCTTCTTATCCCCGGGACAAAGTAGTTTTTACTCTATCATCTCTTGCTTATCTTTTAGGAAGTATTTTTACCGGAGATAAAGAAGGGTTCTTTTTATCTTTAGAAGATGAGATTCATCAGCCCTATCGGGGGGCTAAAATTAAAGGGTTTAGCGAGGTTAAAGAATATATCCAGAAAAGAAATCTGGGGAATGTGGCTATTAGTGGCTCAGGACCTGCTTTAATTCTTTTTTTATCTCGACCTTTGAGAGAGGAAGAAGAAGAGGATCTGGGAAAAATTTTTCAATCCCGGGGAGTAAGCGTAGAAATAAAAAAAGTAGAAGCGGTAGAAGATGGAGCAAGGGTGAGAAAGCTATGAGCCTCATAGTGCAAAAATACGGGGGCTCTTCTTTAGCCGATCTGGATAAAATCAGGCTGGTAGCTTCCCGGGTAAAAAAGTGCAGGGATGAAGGGCATGAATTGGTAGTAGTGGTTTCTGCTATGGGAAAAACCACTGATCAGCTTATTTCCCTGGCTAAAAGCTTAAACCCTTTTCCCCCGGAAAGAGAGCTGGATATGTTACTTTCTACCGGAGAGCAAGTTTCCATATCTCTTTTATCCATTGCTCTTTCTTCTTTAGGGGTGAGCTCTGTTTCTTTGACCGGAGGGCAAGCAGGAATCATTACCACTGATACCTATACCAAAGCTAAAATTTTCCATATAGATACCCGGAGGATAAAAGATTTGCTTCTCAAACACCAGGTGGTGATAGTAGCTGGTTTTCAGGGTAGAACCCCTCAAGGAGATATCACTACCCTAGGAAGAGGAGGGAGCGATGTCACTGCCTGCGCTCTTGCTGCAGCACTGAGCGCTGATTTCTGTGAGATTTATACTGACGTCCAAGGGGTGTTTACTGCTGATCCTCATCTTGTTCCTCAGGCTAAAAAAATTGCCCGCCTCTCTTATGAAGAAATGTCAGAGATGGCTACTTTGGGGGCTAAAGTTTTGCAACCCCGAGCGGTGGACTTTTCTCAAGCCTATGGAGTGAGGGTGCACGTTCGTTCTACTTTTTCAGAAAGGGAGGGAACCTGGGTGGAAGAAATAAATAGTATGGAAGAAGTGAGAGTAAAGGCAATTACTCACAGCGGGGATATGTTAAAAATAGTGTTATTAGGAGTACCTAATCAACCGGGAGTAGCAGCACAGATTTTTAAAGCTTTGTCCGATTTTTCAGTTTTCATTGATATGATTATTCAGAGTGAAGGAAGGGAAGACTACAAAGACTTGGCTTTTGTAGCTTCTCGGGAAGATGAAGAAAAAGTGAGAAAGGCCATCGCTTGCCTGGAGAAAGAATTGTCTTTTCAGGGAATGAAGTTTGATGAAACAATGAGCCGGGTATCTTTAGTAGGAGCAGGGATAGCCAGCAGCCCTAATATTGCTTATCGGATGTTTAACGCTTTAGCTCGGGCAGGGATAAATATAGATATGATCAGTACTTCTAATTCTCGGATTTCTTGTCTCATCCCCCGGGATTTGATGGAAGAAGCAGTAAAAGTTTTGCATGAAGAGTTCATTATGCAGGAGGTGAGGCTCAATGAAGAAGTTTAAGGTGGCGGTAGCAGGAGTGACTGGGGCAGTGGGGCAGGAGATGCTCAAAGTTTTAGAGGAGAGAAACTTTCCAGTTTCAGAGCTCCGGCCTCTGGCTTCTTCCCGCTCTCAAGGGAAGAAAGTGCTTTTCCGGGGTAAGGAGTGGACAGTGGAAGCCTTAAGTGAAAATAGCTTTCAGGGAGTAGATATCGCTCTTTTTAGCGCCGGTGCTTCCGTAAGCCGAGAATTTGCCCCTCTGGCGGCACAGAGTGGTTGTGTGGTAATAGATAATTCCTCAGCTTTCCGGCAAGACCCCGATATTCCCTTAATCATTCCGGAGATTAATCCTCATCGGATTAAAGATTACAGCCGAAGAAATATCATTGCCAACCCCAACTGTACCACTACCATTTCTCTTATGCCCTTGAAGCCTTTGCACGACTATGGGAAAATCAAAAGGATAATAGCTGCCAGTTACCAGGCTACCTCAGGCGCAGGAGCGGAAGCCATGGCGGAGTTAGAAGAGCAAGTCAGAGCTTATGTGAATCAGGAAGAAATAGTGCCTCGTGTTTTCCCCCAGCAAATTGCTTTTAATGTGATACCCCATATCGATACCTTTCTGGACAATTACTACACTAAAGAAGAAATGAAAATGGTCTGGGAGAGCCAAAAAATACTGGAGGAGGAAAACCTCTTAATCAGCGCTACTTGTGTTCGGGTTCCAGTATTTCGTGCCCATTCGGTGGCTATTAATATAGAAACGGAAAGAAAAATAACCAGAGGCAAAGCTATAGAGCTTTTATCTTCTTTTCCGGGAGTGAAGGTAGTAGATGATCCAGAACACCTTCTTTATCCTACTCCTTTAATGGCGGTAGGAAAAGATGAATGTTTAGTGGGAAGAATAAGGGAAGATATTTCCTCTCCTTCGGGTTTAAGTCTCTGGGTGGTGGGAGATCAACTAAGAAAGGGAGCAGCGCTAAACGCGGTGCAAATTGCTGAACTTTTAGCTCAAGAAATTTCTTGAAGTTTTACTCTCTATAGAGCCAAGTTACCAGGGGGTTGTCAGAAAATATAAATTGTCTTAAAATTTCAGTGTTGCGAGAGTGGCGGAATGGAAGACGCGCTGGACTTAGGATCCAGTGGGTGAAACCCCGTGCGGGTTCAACTCCCGCCTCTCGCACCAGAAGCGCATCTCTTCTGTTTCTAAAAAGCTCTTTTATAGTCGATGGACTACCTTATTTCTCATGGGAGAAACAGTAAAATTTCCTCGAGAAGATTATAATAATTTTTTGGAGCTATTTCTGTTTGAAAAGAAGGCTGCAAGAAGAGCTCCCCGCACCATCCACGATTATAAGCTCCACGTTACAATGTTCTTTAAGCGCTTTCCTCGTACTTTACGTTCAGAAAAAGATTTAAGAGCTTCCGTCCTTGAGTATTTCTCCGATGATATTAAGCCCACTACTTTTAGCCTTCGTCGAGAAGAATTAGAATATTTTAGAATACTTATTATCATTTGATCCCGATTTTTTTAGCAAAATATAACTTGCTTTTAAAGTTTGAGTGGTTTAAGAGGTTTTGGAGGATACTGAAATTAATAGCCAGTTGAGTGGGAGGGTAATACTATTGGTGGGTTCCTAACTTTAGAAGAGGTTTGAATAATCGAACGTCAGAGGTTATTATATATCAGGTTCGAGTTTAATAGAGGTGAGGAGCCCGGTATTGGAAGGGGGAGTACGTTATGACCAAGCGCCAGGTAATAAAAATTGTACTTGACCACAAACAACCGCCTTATGTTCCCTGGTCTTTTGGTTTTACCAAAGAAGCGGCGGACAAACTTATTGCTCATTATAATAATTCCGGTCACCAAATCAATTCCAGGGAGGAACTGGAAGATTTTGTTGGCAATCATCTTTTGAAGTTGGGAAGCGATATCGGTTTTTTCGAAGAGGTGGGGCCAAACTTAGTGCAAGATGTTTTTGGAGTAGTCTGGGACCGGAGCATAGATAAGGATATCGGCAATGTCCAGAAACCAGTGTTATCTAAACCCAGCCTACAGGGATATCGGTTTCCCAACCCTTTAGACCACCGTTTTTTTCAGGATATCCCCGAGAAAATTCAGCGCTATCCCGATAGGTTTCGGGTATTCCAGATCGGTTTTTCGCTATATGAGAGAGCTTGGACCTTAAGAGGTATGGAGCAACTTATGATGGATTTCTATGACCACCCTGATTTTGTGCACGAGCTGTTACACACTATAGCCGACTATAATATTGCTCAAGTAAAAGAGGCTATGAAGTACGATATAGATGCCGTATATTTTGGCGATGATTGGGGACAGCAGCGAGGTTTGCAGATGGGGCCGAAAATATGGAAGGAGTTTATCTATCCGGAGTTACGCCGAATGTATGGAAGTGCGAAACAGGAGGGGAAATATGTATTTATTCATTCTTGCGGAGATGTAGATGAACTGTTCGATGATTTGATAGAAATAGGGGTGGACTGCTTCAATCCTTTTCAACCGGAAGTTATGAATATTTTTCAATTAATAGAACAATACCGGGATCGCTTGAGTTTTCATGGTGGGCTTTCCACTCAGCGAACTCTTCCCTACGGCACCCCTCAAGATGTAGTGCGGGAAACAAGGCGCCTTATAGATATGGGACGTCCAGGAGGATATATCTTTGGCCCCGCTCACGATGTGGAAGGGGATGTTCCTCTTCCCAACATGCTGGCTTTTATTGAGGAGGCTCAAAAACAGGTATAGTCTAGTCAATTTTCTTCAGGTAAAAAAAGATTTCGTCTTTTTCCTAATTTTATAGTATCTCGTGAAATTCCTGGCATGTTCTTCTTTTTAATACTCCACCTCTTCACTGTGTCCTTGGGGTATTAATCGCACGCTGAGGGAGATGCTTTTACTCCTTCAGCAGTTTTGTTTTTCTATGTTTTCAGATTTTTCTCTCCCGGAAGTCATAGGAGGATTTGTGTCCTATAGTTCGAGAGATGTTTCTTCTCTCTAAGTGCTGGAATGTTATTACTTCAGCGTTGTTATTCCAAATTTTTTCATCTTTTGTGCTCTTAGTCTTATACCACAAGCCATCTGGGCAATCTCTCAGAGGCAAAGCAAGCTCATAACATCAATTGTGTGGTAATATCGGGATGACAGAGTATCCCACTTATTTGTAGTTGTGCTTTTTGAATCTCTCTTGTAGAAGGATGGATTTTGTGCTAAATTCCTTCCAGAAATAATTTATCGGGGTTGGTGCTATGAAAAGAAAATTAAGAGTGGCTGTCATCTGTGGTGGAAAATCGGTAGAGCACGAGATTTCTCTCCAATCAGCAAAAAACGTTATAGAAGCTATGGATAGAGAGAAATATGATATTGTCCTTATAGGTATTGATAAAGACGGTCGCTGGCACCTTAAAGCTTTAGCTGATTTTGAAGAAGAAATGGAAGGCTCTCTTCTGCCTCATCTTACCTCTCGAGGGGATGAGGTGATTTTTATTCCCGGAGGCGCAGGACAACTGGTTAATCTCTCTACTGGAGAAAGGTTGCAGCCGGTAGATGTTGTTTTCCCTGTTCTTCATGGACCGTTCGGTGAAGATGGTGCTATCCAGGGATTGCTGAAAATAGCAGAAGTTCCTTTCGTGGGGGCGGGAGTGCTAGGTTCAGCTATTGCTATGGATAAAGAGGTAAGCAAAAGATTGCTGAAAGAAGCTGGAATTCCTGCCGCTAAATTTTTATCTTTTGCTCGTGAGGAAAAAAAGGAAATCAAATTCCCCGAAATGGTTAGCCAATTAGGATTGCCTTTTTTTGTAAAACCGGCCACTCTTGGCTCATCTGTGGGTATAAGCAAAGTTAAAAAAGAGGAGGAGTTTTTCTCTGCTTTAGAGGAAGCTTTTCGCTACGATGGTAAAATCTTAATTGAGGAATATGTCGAGGGGCGAGAAATTGAATGTGCCGTTCTGGGAAATGAAAAACCTCGTGTCTCTTGCCCTGGAGAAATCATCCCCGGTCATGAATTTTACTCTTACGAGGCAAAATACATTGACCCGGAGGGAGCTCTTCTTCAGATCCCCGCTTCTCTTCCAGAAAATATAGCAGAGAAAATACAATGTTTAGCCATTCAAGCTTTTCGGGCTCTTTCTTGTGAGGGGATGGCCAGGGTGGACTTTTTTCTCCGGGGAGAAGAAATTATTGTAAACGAGCTCAATACCATTCCCGGGTTTACTTCCATCAGTATGTATCCCAAGCTCTGGGAAGCAAGTGGCATCCCTTACCCTCAGCTTATAGATGAGCTAATTCAGTTAGCTTTAGAAAGAAGGGAAAAAGAGAGGGCATTGCAAACTTTCATAAATTGGTAACAAATCGCTCACTGAAAAGCCAAAAAGACCTCTTAAAATGTTCTCACAACCAAAAAAGGAGGTTAAACACATGAGAAAAACCTGGTTATTTGTAGCTTTGGTGAGCGTGCTTGTTTTAAGTATAGCTTTCCCCATTTTTGCTCAGGAAAGAAGCTCCCCTCCCCGTGAGGAAAGAGATAGGGAAATGAGACAGGATAGGCTGCACCAGAATATTAACTATTCTCTTAACCTGAGTCAGGAACAGAAAATCAAAATCCTGGAGGTCTGGGAAAAATATCGTCCGAACATCCGGGATTTGCAAGACCAGATGGAGGAAGCGCGAATTAGTCTCTGGAAATTGAGTTTTGAAACTCCTTCTGAAGAAGTAGCCAGTGAGATACGGACTAAGATAGAAGAAATTAACTCCTTGGAACAAAAGATACAGGAAAGCAGAAATGCTATGTTTCAGGAAGTGCTTTCTATTCTGACTCCCGAACAGACTTCTCAATTGGCTAAGCAATATCCCCAAAGAAGAGGAAAAGGCTTTACCTTTCAGAGAGACACGGGCTTTCCAGGTATGGGCTTTCCGGCAAACATCAGGTAGGATAATTATAGTAGCCCCGAAGTAGCTTCGGGGCTACTATAACGCACAACACGGTTCCTGGCCATAAGAATACCAGGAGGAGAGAACCTGGGAAAATCAGTTAAAGGAGTTTTGAGAGAAAATAGTCGGCGAGCATTATTAAATTTCTTATATTTAAAGGTGGATAGAGTATGGCTATTATCCTAGTAGTGGAAGATGAAGAAAGTGTGAGAGAGCTCCTCCGCTTGTATCTTGAGAAGGAGGGATTTCAGGTAGAATTGGCTTCCGATGGAGAGGAAGCACTGAAAAAGATGTCCAGGATTTCCCCTGATCTCGTTCTTTTAGACCTCATGCTTCCCAAAAAAGATGGATGGGAAGTGTGCCGGGAAATAAGGAAAACTTCTTATGTTCCTATAATTATGCTCACCGCCCGAGGGGAAGAATTTGATAAGGTGCTGGGGTTGGAACTGGGAGCTGATGACTACGTGGCTAAACCTTTCAGCCCTCGGGAGTTGGTAGCGAGGATTAAGGCTGTCCTTCGTCGCTTTAATGCCTCTTCGGGGGGAGGAAAAACGTGGGAAGCTCTTGGTCTCCGGATTGATTATGAAGCCAAAAAAGTGGAAATAAAAGGGAAGGAAATCAACCTCACTCCCAAAGAATTCGAACTACTCTGGTTTCTGGTAAACCACCCCCAGAGGGTTTACACCCGGGAACAGCTTTTAGAATATGTGTGGGGGTATGATTTTGCAGGAGATGCTCGAACTGTAGATACCCACATAAAACGTCTTCGAGAAAAATTAAGCGAAGGAGGAATTTCTTCTTCAATAAAAACGGTATGGGGATACGGTTATAAATTTGAGCCCGAACGATGAAAAAAACCCTATTTTCTAAACTTCTCCTTTCTTATCTTGCAGTGGTGGCCCTTTCCTTTTTGGTCTCCGGAATCTTAAGTTCCCAATTTTTTTCTCGCCACTACCTTGCTTCCCAAGAAAAAGAAATAGCGGAACAGGCTAAAACCATCAGCGAATTCATTTCCCAGTCTCCTCGGGAAGAAATACCGGAGATTTTACCCCGCCTGAGAAAAGGAACTCAGATTTTGCTTCTCAGCCGACAGGAACTATCCTCTCCTAATTTTCCTCTATCCGAGCCACCTCGCCCCCCCTGGGGTAGAATGGGTAGAGAGCCGCTTCCCCGAGAAATGTTAGAAAAAGTTTTTCAAGGAGAAACTGTAGTTTTTAGAGGGTTCAGCCCCCGTTTTGACCAGGCAATGTTGATAGCCGCTTCCCCGGTCTTGCAAAATGGAGAAGTTTCTTCTGTTCTTTTACTTTTATCTCCTATAGTTAATATTCAGGCTACTGTGTCTGCGGTAAGGCGTATCATCCTTATAGCCAGTGCCATCTCTTTAGTTTTTTCTCTCATTCTCTCCTATTTTTTCTCTCGCTCTCTCACTCGTCCTCTTCAGAAAATAAGCGAAGCAGCTCGAGATTTAGCTTCCGGCAATTTACAGCGGAGAATAGAAGTGCACACGGAAGATGAATTGGGACAATTAGCGCAAGATTTTAATTACCTTTCCTCCGCTTTAGAAGAAACCATTAATCACCTTCATCAGGAAAAACGGGAAACCGAAAACATACTCCTTCATATGGCAGAAGGTGTAGTAGCTATAGATGAAGAAGAGAAAATCACTTCTATTAATCCAGCCTTACTTAAAAAATTGAAGTGGGAGGGAGAAGCTCCTTTGGGACTTCATGTTGCCCAATTATTTACTCAAGTCCAGATACAGGAAATTTTCTCCCGAGCGCTAAAAGAGGGAAAAGAAGAAGCTCAAGAATTTCAAATAGAAAATGGAGACCATCTCGTTGTCCACATAACACCCTTAAAAGAGGGGGAGAAAGTATATGGAGCGGTAGGGGTTTTTCAAGATATCACCGAACTTCGCCAACTGGAAGAACTACGTCGTGATTTTTTAGCTAACGTTTCTCACGAGTTGCGCACCCCTCTTACCTCCATCCAGGGATTTGTAGAAGCAATGATGGATGGGGTAATCGGTGATGAGGAGCTAAAAAAGAAATACTTAGAAGTTATTCACCGAGAGACGCTGCGCCTTTCTCGGCTTATTCATGACCTTTTAGACCTTTCTCTCATGGAATCAAAAAAAATAGAATGGGAAGTAAATCCTTTATTCCTTCCCCAGATGATAGACCAGGTATTGCTTAAGTTAATGCCCCAGATAGAGGATAAAAAAATCCAGATAAAGAAAGATTTTCCTTCTCAGCTCCCTTTAGTTCTGGGAAATATGGATCGGATTGAGCAGGTGTTAATAAATTTACTGAGTAATGCTCTTCTTTTTTCTCCTCCGGAGAGCACCGTAGAAATAAAGGTCTGGGAAGAGGAGAAAGAAGTAGCTGTTTCTATAAAAGACCAGGGGGAAGGAATCCCCGAAAAAGATATCCCCCATCTCTTTGAGCGATTTTACCGGGTAGAAAAATCTCGTTCTCGAGAAAAAGGGGGGACAGGCCTCGGGCTGGCCATCGCCAAACAAATTATAGAAAACCACGGTGGTACAATAAAGGTGGAAAGCCAGCTCCAGGAGGGGACTGTTTTTACCTTTACTCTACCGATAGCTTCTGAATCCGGCGGAGATGACACGATAGACTCCTAACTGGTCGCAAGTTTTTTCTTTGAAAACCTTGTTTTTTAGAAGTAAGACTTTTCCTTGGCTATTCCTTGCAGACAAGATTGGAGAGACACAAGCATTCCCTGAGATAGGGAGAATTTGAGGGTGAAAAAAATTAAAGTTTTAACCTATTTGATAACTGCAGTAAACTCCCGGGAGAGAGCAGGCTATTTTCCACCCTCTCCCGGTAAAATTGACGTCTCGGTTTATTCGATAAATTGTTCTCCTTTTTCAGTAAGTTTATACTTTCCTTCTTCTTCTTTCACTAAATCGGCTTGAACCATGTCTCGAAGTCCACTTCTTACTCGGAATAGAGGTAAACCACTGGTTTTAGCTATTTCTTCAGGAGACGCTGCTCCAGATTTTAGAGCGTTGAGAATTTTCTTTCCCGATTCAGTAGGTTTTCCTTCTGGCGTTACGCAGGCCATAAAAACCCTCCTTTCTTAGACGCTTTTTTTACATAGATACCAATCTACACATTCATATCCCTCTTTTAACCGCTCTTCTGCTCCTTCTACGGTGGTGGGGGCGGGAACTATTACTTTTTCTCCCGGTTGCCAGTTAGCAGGAGTAGCCACACCGTATTTATCGGTGGTTTGTAAAGCATCGATTATTCTCAATATTTCACTGATATTTCTACCAGTAGTTAGAGGGTAATAGAGGATGGCGCGAATAACCTGGTCGGGGTCGATGATAAACACACACCGAATAGTTTCAGTTTTGCTTTCTCCGGGGTGAATCATGCCGTATTTGATAGATACTTCTTTACTAAGGTCGGCAATAATGGGGAAAGGAACTTTGACTCCGGTTTTCTCCTGAATGTTGCGAGCCCAGGCAATGTGAGAGGACACGCTATCCACGCTGAGTCCCAGGAGCTCTGCTCCTCTTTTTTGAAATTCAGGATAGGCCTGGCTAAAAGCAATAAACTCGGTAGTGCACACCGGAGTGAAGTCGGCAGGATGAGAAAATAACACCAGCCAGCTCCCTTTGAAATCTTCCAGTCTTAAGGTTCCATGAGTAGTAACAGCTTCAAAAGAGGGTGCCATCTCTCCCACTCGAGGAAAACTGATAATTTCTTCTCTTAATCCTTCCATCGTTTATACCTCCTCTTTATTTTTATCTCCGCTAGGGGAGATAATTGCTTTTTTCTGACAATCAGAGCAAAAGCCCCGAAACTCTAAAACATGGTGAGTAATGTTAAACCCGGTTTTTTGAGATACCTTTTTATCCAGTTCCGTATCTACTGGCACATCTACATCGAACACCTTTCCACAACTCTCACAGCGAAAATGGTAATGATTTTCCACTCGGGCATCATATCTACCTTCTGTTCCTCCTGTATCAATTTTCATAACTTCTTTGTTTTCGGTGAGGAGTTTCAAATTACGATATACTGTGCCCTTACTAATGCGAGGAATTTTCTGCCGCACTTTTTGGTAAACTTCATCAGCAGTGGGATGAGATTTAGTATTTTTTAGAATTTCTAAAATAGCTTCTCTTTGTTTAGTTTTCTTAATTTTATTCATTTCTTCCATTATAATAATAGTTCTCATTACTATTTACTTGAATTATACATAATGTTTAATTTTTTGTCAAATTTTTATGAGACCGTTTGTAGTTATTTTGAGGCTGTTTGAAAAATCCCTTTCTATAGTTAAAAAGTAATAAAGTCATTTCATGCATACGATGTTTTTTTCTCCTGCAAAAGGAATTTTATAAACCTTCATAGTGATAATTATTAAATGAAGGAGGCAATATATATCTCTAAGTTTTTTTAATCAGGTTTATTTCAAATAAGTTTTTACTTCCCTTTTCTATTATCCGGGGGAAAGGGAATTCAAAGCAAATGGGAATGGCTCTTTCTTTCTAAAGGTACAGAGGCAGATAAAACATCTGGTATTCTGGTATAATTCAAGACCATAGCTTGAAGCTTTTCCACCACTTTTTGGACAAAAACTTCCAGTATTTTTCTATAGGTCTCTAAGGGTTGGGCAAATAATCTGCTTAACATCTTCTTTTAAGAGAGAAGCTTTTTGAAGATAGAAGCTGTCTGGCTATCTCTGAAATAATAAAGCTTTTTGCCTCAATAGCCCTGAGATTAAAAGAACCAGTCTTCTTTAAGCTGGTTTCTTTAAATTCATCTGCAAGGTTACTTGAAATATTTCACAAAATTTTGCATAATATATAGGAATGTTAATTCGTAAATTCCCTTTGGGGTTATTTATATTCGTTCGTGAGTTGCATTTATATCCCACAGGAGGTTGTTTTTTAGAGACCTTCCAAAAGTGCCTCAAGTCAGGCCTTTGTGCTATTGACATTTGATTAAAAAGCTTATATAATAGCTATTTGTCTTTTCAGGTGTATTTAAGACGGGAGGACGAAAAGTTATTATTCTTTCTTCAAACAAAGTGTTATCTAACAAAAATTGCTACTCGATTTTCCCTCAAAAGGTGGTGTGATTAGTGAGTGTAAGTTATATTGAGAGGCAAAGTTTTGCCAAAATCCCTTCTTCCTTGGAACTTCCTGATTTCATAGAGATTCAAAAAAAGTCTTTTGATTGGTTTTTGCAGGGAGATGTCCCACCTGAAAACCGTAAAAAGCAAGGATTGCAGGAAGTTTTCCTGGAAGTGTTTCCGGTTCAAGATTTTACTGGAAGAATGGTTCTCGAGTTTGTCAATTATCGATTGGAAGAGCCAGTTTTTACTGTTAAAGAGGCTAAGGAAAAAGGGAGAACTTATTCTGTTCCTCTTCATGCGCGGATAAGATTAATTGACCGGCAAACCAATGAAATAAAGGAACAGGATGTGTATATGGGTGATATACCTCTCATGACCGAATGGGGTACTTTTGTAGTTAATGGAGCCGAACGAGTGGTAGTTACTCAGTTAGTTCGCTCTCCCGGGGTATTTTTCTCTCGAGAAGTTACTACCACCGGGAAAGTGGATTACGGCTTTAAGATTATTCCCAATCGGGGGGCGTGGTTAGAATTTGGAATTGATACAGGAGATATCATTTACGTACGAGTAGATAAAAGGAGAAAAATTAACGCTGTCACTCTGGTTAGAGCTCTGGGATATGAAGATAACGAGGAAATTTTGTCTATGTTTGATTATCATCCGATTATCCGGAAGACTCTGGAGAAAGATCCTTCTACTAATTACAAAGAAGCAGTGGTAGAGATCTTTCGTAGACTTCGTCCCAGCGAGCCTCCTACGGAGGAGAACACCAGAGATTTCATGAGATACCTCTTTTTTGACCCTCGTCGTTATGATCTGGGTGAAGTTGGTCGCTATAAAATAAATAACAAGCTAAAGTTGGAAGAAAGAGTTATTCGGATAGAAGAACCAGTGTTGGCTGAGGATATTGTGATTGACTTGCAGGATAAAAAATGCCTGCGAGATATCAGCTTACTGGGTGAAGATATTGATACTTCTCGTTATCGAATAGCAGGAAAAAAGGGAGAAAGAATTAACCGTCGCCTGGCCCAGGAATTGGAAAAACTTAACGAAGAATACCCCATAGAATACATAAAAGTGTTTAGCGAAGAAGAATTACCGGTGAAAATCTATGTGGAAAGAGAGGACACCTGGGAGGTTCTTTCTGAGGATCTGGAAGGAAGAATTTTGAGTGAAGCGGTAGTGGATGAGATAACTGGAGAAGTTCTGGTAGAAAAAGGAAAACCTTTAACTCTGGGTCTTATCCGGGATCTGCGAGGATTAGGAATAGAAAGAGTGAGGGTTAAAAAATACCGAACTCTCACTCCCGAGGATGTAGTGGGCAGTATTCGCTATTTCCTTAATCTTATTGATGGTATTGGTTATGAAGATGATATTGACCACCTTGGCAACCGACGAGCTCGTATGGTGGGAGAACTTTTACAAAACCAGTTCCGCATCGGTCTTTTGCGAGTAGAGAAAGTGATCAGGGAACGGATGACTATTCAACCTGATGTGGAATCAGCCACTCCTCAAAGTCTCATTAATGTGAGGCCTATTGTTGCTGCTATGCGGGAGTTCTTAGGCAGCAGTCCACTATCTCAATTCATGGATCAGGTTAATCCTCTTTCTGAGATTACTCATAAGCGAAGATTGAGTGCCCTAGGGCCGGGGGGCTTGAGTCGAGAGCGGGCAGGTTTTGAAGTCAGGGACGTGCATTATACCCATTACGGAAGAATATGTCCTATTGAAACTCCAGAAGGCCCTAATATTGGTCTTATTACTTCTCTGTGCATGTTTGCTAAGGTTAATGATTATGGGTTTATAGAAACTCCTTATCGAAAAGTGGTAGATGGAAGAGTTACTGATGAAATAGTTTACCTTTCTGCCGATGAAGAAGACCTTTATCACACTGCCCCTCCCGATGTTCCCCTGGATGAGGAGGGCTATATTCAGACGGAGAATACAATAGCCCGGTTCAGGGAAAAAATAGTGGAAGTGCCTCGTGATAAGGTTGATTTTATGGATGTTTCTCCTCAGCAGATTATTAGCGCTTCCGCTGCTTTGATTCCTTTTTTAGAGCATAACGATGCTAACCGGGCGTTGATGGGTACTAACATGCAGCGGCAGGCTGTTCCTCTTTTAGTTTCTCATCCTCCCTACATTGGGACAGGGATAGAATACAAGGTGGCGCAAGATTCAGGAGCCACGGTTATAGCTAAAAGAGGTGGAGTGGTGAAGAAAGCTGATGCTTTGCAAATTGAAATAGAAGCAAATGATGGCGGAATAGATGTGTATGAATTAAATAAATTTCAGAGATCCAACCAGAGTACTTGCATTAATCATAAACCAATAGTTAGAAAAGGAGATAAGGTGGAAAAGGGGCAAATCATTGCTGATGGCCCTTGTACTTCCATGGGAGAGCTATCCCTGGGGAAGAACGTTCTTGTGGCTTTCATGCCCTGGGAGGGAGAAAACTTCGAAGACGCCATCATGATTAGTGAAAGATTGGTTAAAGAAGATGTTTTTACTTCTATCCATATCGATGAATACGAAGTGGAAGCCCGGGATACAAAATTGGGTCCGGAAGAAATTACCCGGGACATTCCCAACTTAGGAGAGGATATGCTACGCAACTTAGACGAAGAAGGAATAGCGATAATAGGCTCGGATGTGAAGCCGGGAGACATTTTGGTGGGTAAAGTGACTCCCAAAGGAGAAACCGAGCTTACTCCTGAGGAAAAGCTCTTGCGAGCTATATTTGGAGAAAAAGCTCGAGAGGTCAGAGATACCTCACTTCGTATTCCTCATGGAGAGTATGGCAAAGTCATAGATATTAAAGTTTTCTCCCGGGAAAATGGTGATGAATTAGCTCCGGGAGTGAACAAGCTGGTAAAAGTTTTTGTGGCTCAAAAGAGAAAAATCTCGGTGGGAGATAAAATGGCTGGCAGGCATGGAAACAAGGGAGTAGTAGCCCGAATAGTCCGAGAGGAAGACATGCCTTACCTTCCCGATGGAACACCGGTGGATATTGTGCTCAATCCTCTGGGGGTTCCTTCCCGGATGAATGTGGGACAGGTTTTGGAAACTCACTTAGGGTGGATAGCTAACAAGGAAAGACAGTTTTTGTCCAGCCCTCCCTTTGATGGAGCGTGGGAAGAAGAAATTATGGAGCTTATGAGGAAGGTTGAAGCTCCGGAAGAACAAGGTCTTTTCGATCACTTTTTTGATTCACGGATTTCTTCCGATTTTAAACTTCTTCCTCAGGGCAAAACTATTCTCTATGATGGAAGAACAGGAGAGCCTTTTGATAACGAAATTACTGTAGGTTATATATATATGCTCAAATTGGCTCATCTTGTAGAAACCAAAATTCATGCCCGCTCTACCGGTCCTTACTCTTTGGTAACTCAACAACCTCTGGGAGGAAAAGCCCAGTTTGGTGGCCAAAGATTTGGCGAAATGGAAGTATGGGCTCTGGAAGGGTATGGAGCAGCCTATACTTTGCAAGAGATGCTAACTGTAAAATCTGACGATATTGCAGGGAGAGTACAGGCTTATGAAGCTATTGTTAAAGGTAAGAATATTCTTAAACCTTCTCTTCCTGAGTCTTTCAAAGTGCTGGTGAAAGAGTTACAGAGCTTGTGTCTTGACGTGAGAGTATTTGATTCTAAAAAGAGAGAAATTTCTCTGGAGGAAGTAGAAGAGGAAGAAGATACTCCTATTCTGGATATTAACCTCCAGAGAAGAGAAAAATAAAATAGAGGAGGAGAATCCTTGATAGACGTTAATGATTTAGGTGCTATCCAAATTAAATTGGCTTCTCCAGAAGAAATTCGTAAATGGTCTCACGGAGAAGTAAAAAAACCTGAAACTATAAACTATCGAACTCTGAAACCAGAAAGAGATGGACTTTTCTGTGAGAAAATATTTGGACCTACTCGAGATTGGGAATGCTATTGTGGGAAGTATAAAAGAGTAAGAGATAGAGGAGTAGTATGTGACCGCTGTGGAGTGGAAATAACTCGTTCTTCAGTAAGAAGAGAAAGATTGGGACATATCGAATTAGCTGCTCCGGTCTCCCATATCTGGTATTTTAAAAGTATTCCCAGTAAAATGGCTCTTATTTTAGGGATTTTACCTAAAAATCTGGAAAAAGTACTGTACTTTGCCTCGGGCCGGAAAAGAGAAGATTGTTATAAAGTAGTGGAGCCGGGCTCTACTGATTTGGAAGCAGGGTCTACCATCCGGGATATAGAGTATAAAATCTATTCTAACTATGATCCCAATTTTAAAGCTGAACCTGCTTACCGGATTGCAGAAGTTTACAGCCTTCCTTTTACCATTGGAGATCGGCTGAGTGTTAAAGAATATACTCGTTATCGCTCCAAATATAAGGAAAGTTTCACCGTGGAAGAAGTAGAAGAAGACCAGTTTGAGGTAGTAGACATTCGAGTATTTCCTTATCAGCGAGAAGATGAGCTTTCTGAGTCGGAAGTTAAAGAGTTACAAGAAATTTTTGGTGGACTCTTTGAGGAGACTCCTTTATCTGAAACAGTGGAAGAACCTTGTTATATAGTAATTGATCCCGGGCAAACGGGTTTGAAGGTAGCGCAGATAATACTGGAAACGGAGGCCCGGTTGTTCACCCACTACGATTCCACATTTAAAGCAGGGGTAGGAGCAGAAGCGGTAAGAGAAATTTTAAGCAATATTGATGTAAACCAGTTAGCTCGAGAATTACGCAAAGAACTTAAGGAGGCTTCTGGCCAGAAGGCTAAAAAACTTATCAAGAGACTGCAGGTAGTGGAGTCTTTTGCTAAATCGGGTAATCGTCCGGAATGGATGATTCTCGAGACTATACCCGTTTTGCCTCCTGATTTGCGTCCTATGGTGCAGCTGGACGGAGGAAGGTTCGCTACCTCGGACTTGAATGACCTTTATAGACGAGTAATTAATCGAAATAACCGCCTGAAGAGACTTCTCCAGTTGGGTGCTCCAGAAATCATTGTGAAGAACGAAAAAAGGATGTTGCAAGAAGCGGTTGATGCCCTTTTTGATAATGGTAGGAGAGGTAGACCGGTTCTAGGGCCGGGCAATCGCCCTTTGAAGTCACTTAGTGATATGTTGAAAGGAAAAAAAGGAAGATTCAGACAAAACCTCCTGGGCAAAAGAGTAGACTATTCGGGAAGATCGGTTATTGTTTCCGGGCCTCGCCTGGCTTTTGACCAGTGTGGTATTCCCAAGAAAATGGCTCTGGAGCTTTTTAAGCCTTTTGTTATGAAGAAGTTAGTGGATAGGGGCTTTGCCCAAAATATTAAAAGCGCCAAGAGGATGGTAGAAAAAGCAAGGGATGAAGAAGTATGGGCAGCTTTAGAAGAGGTGATAGCTGAACATCCGGTTCTACTCAATAGAGCTCCTACTCTTCACCGATTGAGCATTCAGGCTTTTCAACCTGTTCTCGTGGAAGGTAATGCAATTCAATTGCATCCCTTAGCCTGTTCGGCTTTTAATGCTGACTTTGATGGAGACCAGATGGCGGTACACGTTCCTCTTTCTGCTGAAGCACAGGCTGAATCGCAAATTATCATGCTTTCTTCTCATAATGTTCTTTCTCCAGCGAGCGGTAAGCCCGTTGCTGTTCCTACCCAGGATATGGTGTTGGGTAGCTACTATTTAACTTTATGGGGAGGCGGAGAAAGTAGAAGATATTTTGTAGATGTAGATGAAGCTCTTATTACTTACAATCTTGGCAACCTGGATTTACACGAACCAATTAGAATTAGAGAAATTAGTGAAAAATACCCGGAAATAGAAGAAACCACTCTGGGTAGAGCTATATTTAATGAGCTATTACCCGATGCTATGCCTTATTACAATGAACCAGTAACTAAAAAGAAATTGTCTGAAATTGCCGATCTCTGTTATCGAAAGCTGGGTAACGAGGCTACGGTAACCGTGTTAGACAAGATTAAAAAGGCTGGTTTTCATTTTGCTACCCGTTCGGGAACAACCATCAGCGTGCAAGATCTGGAAATTCCTCCTGAAAAGTGGAGTATCATTGAAGAAGCTAACCGGCGGGTGGAGGAAATCAATCAACATTATGCTGAGGGGCTGATTACCGAAGAAGAAAGAGAACAGAAGGTTATAGACGTCTGGACTAATGCTTCTAATAAAGTGGCTGATGCTATCCTTGAAGAGCTGGATGAATTCAACCCGGTTAACATGATGGCTAAGTCGGGAGCTCGAGGAAGCATTCGCCAGGTTAGCCAGCTATCTGGTATGCGAGGATTGATGGCTGATCCCTCAGGAAGGATTATAGAATATCCCATAAAGGCCAATTTCCGAGAAGGGTTGAGCGTTCTGGAGTATTTCATTTCTACTCACGGAGCAAGGAAAGGTCTGGCTGATACTGCTTTACGGACTTCTAAATCCGGTTATCTTACTCGCCGTTTAGTGGATGTGGCTCAGGATGTTATTGTTAGGGAAGAGGATTGCGGGACGGAAGAAGGAGTTCTGCTTTTTGATTTGCGAGACGAAAATGACCACCTTATAGAATCCTTTGAAGAAAGAGTTTTAGGAAGAGTAGCGTTAAAAGATATAGTAGATAAAAATAATGGAGAAATATTGGTTCATGCGGGAGAAGAAGTTGACGAAAAAGCAGTCTCCTTGTTTAAAGAAAGGGAGATAAAGGAAGCTCTGGTGAGATCACCTCTTACCTGCCGGACTCGCTACGGGGTATGCCAGAGGTGTTATGGTAGAAATTTAGCTACCGGGCGATTGGTGGATATAGGAGAAGCGGTAGGGATAATAGCTGCTCAATCAATTGGAGAGCCGGGGACTCAGCTCACCATGCGTACTTTCCATACTGGTGGTATTCGAGTTACCGGTGAAGATATCACTCAGGGTTTGCCTCGGGTGGAGCAGCTTTTTGAGGTGAGAAAGCCCAAGAAAGCCGCCGTCCTTTCCGATGTATATGGAACAGTGGAAAAAATAGAAACGGTAGGAATGAAGAAAAAGATCCACGTTATTCCTGATGATGAAGAAGAAGACCAATCGGTGCGTACTTATCTTATCCCTCAGGACGTAAAGATTTGTGTAACTGAGGGCGAAAGAGTGCAGGCGGGGGATCGGCTTACCTTAGGGCCTATTGACCCTCGAGACATATTGAGAATCAAGGGTATTAAAGCGGTACAGGAATACCTCCTCAGCGAGATTCAATCAGTTTATATCTCGCAAGGAGTGAGTATTAATGATAAACATATCGAAGTTATTATTCGCCAGATTGCTAACCTCAATAAAGTTATGGTGGAGAATGCTGGTGATACTACTCTTCTGTCCGGGGAGCTGGTATTTCTGGAAGATTTTGAAGAGGAAAACAAGAAAATCGGAGAGGAAAATAAGCTTTTAATAGAAAAAGCACAAGATTTCTTAACTGATGCTGTTTTAGTGGAAGAAGTAGTGGATATGACCGGTGAGGTTATATTGCCCCAGGGCAAAATTCTCAATGAAGATGATATCCGGCTAATTCTCTCTTCTGATTGCAAGCCTTTCTTGGTGGAGAGAAAAGGTAGTTTGCTTCGAGTGGTCCGGGGTTATCGTAATCTGGGGTTGGAGCTGGCAGATAAGATTAACGTAGAAGAAGTCAAAACATCAGAAGGTAAAGTTTTACTAAAAGCTGGTGAATCGTTAAAGCCAGAAGCTATAGACCGGATAGCGGAGATGGGGCCAATTAAATTAAAAGCAAGGGATAAATCTATCTGGGAGAAACTTCGCGGATCAATACTGGCTGAAGAAGTTGTCGACCCCCAGAGCGGGGAAGTACTTCTTCCAGCTGATACCCGATTAGATAATGAAACTGTTGAACTACTTGATGAACATGGAGTTGAGAAGGTAGTAGTGTGGAAGGATGTTAAAGTTTTTCCTATTAAAGAAAGTTTAGTTAAGGCTTTAAGAGAAGAAATTCTGGGAAAGGAAGTAGCTGAGGATGTAATCAGTCCTCAAAATGGTGAAGTTATTGTTCAGGCTGGACAGGCGATAAGCAGAGGCATAGCTCGTCGATTAGTTAGTGAGGGGGTAAAAGAAATCCCTCTCTCTGATGGTCGATTTTTCTCCATAGAAGGTAGATTGATAGAGCTTTTGGAAAAGGAAATAGTGGGTAAAGTGATAGCTCAAGATATTGTATCCGGTAGTGATGGAGTGGTAATGGTGAAAGCCGGACAGGTAATCGACCGAGATGACGTGGTTAAAATTGCTGGAGATAATATAGGATTTCTTCTCATCCGAGAGCCGGATGAAGATAAAGAAATCAAAAGCCTGGTAGAAGAAATATTGTATTTACCAGGGTTGAAGCAGGTAGCCACTGGAAGGCCGGTGGTTTTGGGAATCACCAAAGCTTCTTTAGCAGTAGATAGTTTTCTTTCCGCCGCTTCTTTTCAGCAGACTACCCACGTTTTAGCGGATGCAGCCATCAAGGGCAAAGTTGATGAACTGATTGGTCTTAAAGAAAATGTAATCATTGGAAAAGCTATCCCTGCTGGCACTGGCTTTAGCAAATACAGACACATCCGTCTTTCTACTGAGGCAGAAGAGAAAGAAAGAATAAGAGGAGAAAAATTGAATGAGGAAAGCCTGGATGTGTGGGAATTGATGGGAGCAAAAGAATCATTTGAAGAAGAAGAAGTGGAATACAATTTGGATCAAGGCTACTTTGACGATGCCGGGGAAAGTTAGGGTTTCCCCGGCAAATCACGTTTTCAGGGGTTTGCAAAGGTCTGTGGCCCTCATATAATAATTTATATATAACTGTGGGATTAACTCTGTTGGAGCCTACTGAGAAAGAACCCGGATACAAAAGGTAAGAAAACGGAAACAAATCAAAAACGTAAAATACAGAAAGAGAATTGAAAGGATAGCACCGGGGAAAATCTGCGGTAATCCTGCGTTTTTAACTCTCTTTAAGAGGCAACAGTACTTTGTAAAGCAAGAATATCCAGGAGGTAGCGGTTTATTATGGTTCTGGATAAAGAATCTTTAGAATTTAGAAAAATGAAACGGCTCAATCTTGTTGCCAGGAAATCATCGAATCCAGTGGGGGAGAATTTATATAAACAAGAGCCTTTTTATCCTTTCAGCGAGGTGCAAATTAATGGTGGGGAAAGTAACCGGGGATTAAGAAGAAAATTAGAAACACCGGAGCGGAAAAGAAAATCTAAATCATTTGAACCGGGAAAGTGGTTACTGGAGCGAGTAGGGACTCCCTTTCTCCTTGGGGTGCTGGAGAGTCTGGTTTCAGTTCTTCCCCCGACGCTTATCAAAAAGCTTGCTTTTTTTCTGGGGGATCTATGCTATCGCTTCTCCGGCACGCAGGTGGCTAAAATCCAGTGGATGCAGGTTATGGGGGAGGAAGATGATTTAGAGGTTAATCGCCATATTCAGCAGGTATTTCGCCACTTTGCTCTATCTATTATGGAGGTGATGCTCCTGAAAAAGAAAGGGAGTGAGGTGCTGGATTCTTTAATAGAAGAGGTAGAGGGAGAAGAATTTTTAAAAGAAGCTCTATCCCGGGGGCGAGGAGTAATTTTACTAACTGCTCATTTAGGAAACTGGGAACTTTTAGGAGCCTGGTTGGGAAGTCAGGGTTACCCTGTTACTGCTCTGGTTAATTCTCCGTCGGTTCCAGCTCTTCGGAGATTTGCAGAAGAGCTGAGACTGGCCATGAATATCGAGTTAGTAGAGCGGACTAATATGCTTCCAGTTCGCTCAATCTTGCGGCAGGGGAAAATATTGGGGGTACTGGCTGATCAGCGTGCTTCAGGAGGAGTGGTTTGCAACTTTTTAGGTCGGGAAGCACCTTCTCCCGCTACCCCGGCTGTTTTGCATCTTCGATTAGGGAGTCCGATTATCCCGGCTTTTATTGTACGCCAGGAAGAAGAGATGAAACATCAAATTGCTTTTCTTCCTCCCCTGGAGTGGCCTTCTGCTCCTTCTCATCGGGAAAATATTGTTCGGGGAACGACTCTCTGCAATCAGGTTTTAGGAGAGTTCATTCTCCAATATCCCGAGCAGTGGAACTGGTTTTATCACCAATGGAGTGATTAACTTAGGGTTTTACGTTTTTACTAAGTTTATCGAATCTGAGGTTTGATTAAATTATTCTTTCTATGTTTTGCTTCAGAAGACTTCTGGTTTAATAGAAGCGCCTTTGAATAATAGCCAAGCATTATTATGTTTTTAGCAAGCTGGCCTCGGGCGAAAATTCTCCTCAAAAACACCGGAGGTGCTGGCAAGGGCGAGGGAAAGAAGAGGAGTTTCGCATCTTCTTTTTGGAGAAGAATTACCTTCTGTAAGAAGGGTTTTCCTCAAAGCGGTCAAAATTTTCTCTTTTGCTCTGGATAATAAAAAACCAGCTATCGATTTCCCCGGAGAGTTTAACTAAAAGACTTTTCCTGGGTGAGCTGGAATTTTTCATTTAGAGATGATATACTACCTGAGGCCATATGGAGGGGGTTTAAGCTCTACGTAGAAGAGAAAAATAAAAATACTCCTGCGATAGTTTGTAATCATAGCCTGGAAACAGTTGACAGGTTCTACAAATGTTGCTAAAATTGCTCCGTTGCTTTTGGGGGTGTATTTTTGAGTATAGAGGAGTTGAGAAATAAAAAAATAGTGGTGGGGAAGCGAGAAACCGAAAGAGCAATAAAGAAAAATATGGCGAAGAAAGTTTTTTTGGCTCGTGATGTGGATGAAGAAGTGCAAAAAGAATTAATCGGTATTTTGAAAGAAAGAGAAATACCCTGGGAATATGTGCCTCTGGCTAAAGATTTAGGATTAGCCTGTGGTATAGAAATAGAGGCTTCTTGTGCAGCTATTGTTGAAGATTAAGAATAAGGGAGGAATAAAATGCCAACTGTTAATCAACTGGTAAGGCAGGGTAGAAAACAACCCAAAAAGAAAAGTAGTGCTCCAGCCTTGAAAAACTCCCCTCAAAAAAGAGGGGTTTGTACCAGAGTGTGGACTATCACTCCTAAAAAGCCTAATTCGGCTTTACGTAAAGTGGCCCGGGTGAGGCTTACCAATGGAATAGAAGTTACCGCTTATATTCCTGGTATCGGGCATAATCTGCAGGAGCATTCCATTGTCCTCATTAGAGGAGGGAGAGTAAAGGATTTGCCCGGGGTTCGGTATCACGTTGTCCGGGGGACTATGGATACTGCGGGAGTGGAAAATAGAAAACAAGCTCGCTCCAAGTATGGAGCTAAAAAGCCCAAATCTTGAGGAGGTGAAGAAGTTGCCCAGGAAAGGTCCAGTTCCTAAAAGAAAGACACCTCCTGATCCAGTCTACAATAATGTAGACGTAGCTTGTTTGATTAATAAAGTTATGCGGTCAGGAAAGAAAAGTGTGGCGGAAAAAATTGTTTACGGGGCTTTTGAAACAATAAGAGACAAAACCAAAAGGGACCCTATGGATGTTTTGTCCCAGGCTTTAAACAATGTAATGCCCCTTATAGAAGTAAGACCCCGTCGAGTGGGAGGGGCGAACTACCAGGTTCCTATGGAAGTCAGGCCAGATAGGAGCAAAAGTCTGGGGTTGCGCTGGTTGGTTAGCTATGCTCAGGGGCGACCGGGAAGAGATATGGTAGATAAATTAGCTCAAGAGATAATGGATGCAGCTAATGGAACAGGTGGAGCAGTTAAAAAGAGAGAAGACACGCACCGAATGGCTGAAGCTAACAAAGCTTTTGCTCATTATCGTTGGTTTTAATAGGAGGTCAGGAATTTTAAGGTGAGTAAAACTATGACAAATAGAGTTCGATCAGAATCTGAAGAACATCTTATTTCTAAAATTCGTAATATTGGAATAATGGCTCATATTGACGCAGGTAAAACTACAATTACCGAGCGTATCCTTTACTATACCAGGAAAATCCACCGTCTGGGGGAAGTTCATGAAGGGGCAGCCACTATGGACTTTCTACCTCAGGAGCGGGAGCGGGGTATAACTATAAGTTCGGCAGTTACTACCTGTTTCTGGAGAGATTTTCGTATTAATATCATTGATACGCCAGGCCACGTGGACTTTACTGCAGAGGTAGAGAGAAGCTTGCGAGTGCTGGATGGAGCAGTAGCAGTTTTCTCTGGATTGGAAGGGGTAGAGCCTCAATCGGAAACAGTCTGGTATCAGGCTGACCACTATCACGTGCCTCGTATTGCTTTTATTAATAAGCTGGATAGAGTAGGAGCGGATTTTTATGCTGCAGTCCAGTCTATTCGTCACAAGCTGAACGCTAACGCTCACCCTCTTCAGGTTCCTATAGGTAAGGAATCTGATTTTCGGGGCGTGGTTGACGTAATAGAAATGAAGGCCTATCTTTATGATTCGGAGGGAGAGGGCACAGATTATGAAATAACCGAAGTTCCTTCTGAGCTCATGAGTGAAGCCCGGGATGTCAGACATAAATTGATAGAGGCTTTAGCAGAGTTAGATGATCATATAATGGAGAAATACATAGAAGGAGAAGACCCTTCTCCTCTTGAGATAAGAGAAGCTATTCGACGAGTAACCATAGCGGGTAAATTCATTCCTGTTTTAGGGGGGACTGCTCTCCGGAATAAGGCTATCCATCCCCTATTGGATGCTATCGTCTGGTATCTTCCCTCTCCTCTGGATTTGCCTCCGGTAGAAGGGATTAATCCTAAAACCGGGGAGAAAGAACAGAGATTTGCTTCAGTTGAGGAGCCTTTTTCTGGCCTGGTTTTTAAGATTGCCAGTGATCCTCATGTGGGGAAAATATCTTTTTTACGAGTTTACTCTGGTTCTTTGAAAAGCGGTAGTTATGTTTACAATTCTACTAAGGGAGAGAAAGAAAGAGTAAGTAGATTGTTAATGATTCATGCTAGTCATAGAGAAGATGTAGATGAAGTAAGAGCAGGAGATTTGTGTGGTATCATAGGTTTGAGAAAAGCTGCCACTGGTGACACTCTCTGTGACGAAAATCACCCTATTATTTTAGGATCTCTTTCTTTCCCCGAACCGGTTATCTCAGTAGCTATCGAGCCTAAGACCCGGGCAGATCAAGATAAACTAACCATTGCTCTTTCCAAGCTATCTGAGGAAGATCCTACTTTTCGAGTGCGTACCGATGAAGAAACTTCCCAGACGATAATTTCAGGGATGGGAGAGTTACATCTTGAGATTGTAATTGATCGCCTGTTACGGGAGTTCAAAGCGGAAGCCAACGTTGGTCAGCCTCAGGTGGCTTATAAAGAAACTATCAAAGGGTCTGCTAAAGCGGAGGGTAAATTCATCCGTCAGACTGGTGGAAGAGGGCAATACGGTCACGTGGTTTTAGAAGTAGAGCCCACAGAAGAAAATTTTGTTTTCGAAGACCGTATAGTGGGGGGAGCTATCCCGCGAGAGTATATTCCCGCTGTTCAAGCCGGAGTGAAAGAAGCTCTGGACAGTGGTGTAATAGCTGGGTTTCCAGTGGTGGGGATTAAAGTAAAATTAATAGACGGTTCTTACCACCCGGTGGATTCTTCGGATATTGCTTTTAAAATTGCCGGAGCTATGGCGGTAAAGGAAGCTATCCAGAAAGCTGAACCGGTTATTTTAGAACCCATTATGAAAGTTCAGGTTATCATTCCTCAGGAGTACTTAGGAGAGGTAATAGGAGACTTGAATGCTCGGCGAGGAAAAATCGAGGGAATGGAAACACGAGGAGCGGTACAGGTTGTCAACGCTTTAGTTCCTCTCAGGGAACTGTTTGGCTATGCTACTGCTTTGCGTTCTCTTACTCAGGGAAGAGGCAGTTACACCATGCAGTTTTCCCATTATGAAGAAGTTCCCTCTTTTGTTAAAAGTGAAATTATGGAAAAAAGTAGATAGAAGGAGGATAGATGGATTATGGCAAAGCAAAAGTTTGAAAGAAAGAAACCTCACG